>ERZ1740059.270-NODE-270-length-28867-cov-5.961474_pt1 | contig 28867 bp, 28 predicted proteins | sample MGYA00581744_ERZ1740059 | MGnify/ENA primary metagenome ERZ1740059 (study PRJEB43018, sample SAMN04849738) | marine metagenome | isolation source: floating plastic debris | place: Pacific Ocean | collected 2008-08-28 | study: EMG produced TPA metagenomics assembly... | reverse complement strand
CGGACCGGCGCCGCGTTGCAGACCCGATTGCTGGCAGCCGCCGCCAACGCAGGCTCTGAATAGACCAGAGCTTCGCCGGATGAGATCACACAGGCTGTAATATCCCGGTCGGCCTGCACAGGCTCGTTCAACAACAGTACCAAATTATCACCAACTTCGACGATCCGGCCCGTATAGAGCGACCGGCGCTCGCCGATCGTCCAGAACCCAATCCGCATAATACCATCGCTATCCAGCAAAGGAGCGCCGCTGCAGAGACCCTCAACGCGGTCATCTGTCCCGGCATCCAAAGGATAGGGCAGGGGCTCAGCGAGCTCGCCGCCGTGAATGTAGAGGGAGAGATCCCCGTCTGTCGTTACACCCGGAAAAACCGTGACCGGCGTGCCTTGCAGCATCAGGAAACGGCCATCTGCGATCTGCAAAACATCCATTTCGGCCTTGTCCGTGACCCGCTCGCCATCAAGGTCAATGAATTGTAGACCACCATCTTCGAAGGCCACGGCCACCGTAGAACCCAGCGCGCCCGCCACAGCTAGGCTAGAGATCGGCGATCCAAGATCTTTTGTTTGCCATACAGCGGGCAAAACCAAGCCGTCTGAATCGCCTGTATCCATTGACTCCGCGGGCGGTTCGGGGATCTCAGTATCCACAGGCGCTTCCGCCGGCCCGCAGGCCGTGGCAAGGAAAAGCAGACTCAGCGCCAAAGGCGCGTTGACAAGGCGTTTCGCGGCGCGTAGATGCGGGCGCTTGAACATTATCCAATAACTCCGAATGAGAGGCTCCGGCGGAGCAATGAAAACTTATAACGCACCTGCCGACGTTGAGAACAAATGGATCGTCATCGACGCGACCGATGTCGTGGTGGGTCGTCTTGCTTCCTACGTCGCCAAACGTCTGCGTGGCAAGCACCGCGCTGACTTCACGCCTCATATTGACACAGGCGACTTCGTGGTCGTGGTCAATGCTGAGAAAGCGAAATTCACCGGCAACAAGCTGGCGGACAAAGTCTATTACCGTCACACCGGTCATCCGGGCGGTATTAAAGAGACGACAGCCGGCAAAATCATGTCTGGTCGGTTCCCTGAGCGCGCCATCGAAATGGCCGTGAAACGCATGCTGCCCAAAGAAAGCACGCTGGCTCGCAAGCAGTTTGGAAAACTGCGCGTCTATGCTGGCGCAGAGCACCCGCATGAGGCGCAAGCCCCCGAAGCGGTCGACTTTGCAGCGATGAACACCAAGAATACGAAGGTCGCCTAAACATGGCTGAAACTGCACAATCTCTTGAAGACCTGAAAAACGTCACTGAAGGTGAAGGCGCGGCTGAAGAGCTGGCTCCGATTACCGCTGAGCCGAAGATTGACGCGCAAGGCCGCTCTTACGGCACTGGCCGTCGGAAATCTGCAACCGCACGCGTCTGGCTGAAGCCGGGGTCTGGCAAGATCACCATTAATGGCAAAGATCAGGAACAGTATTTTGCGCGCCCTGTGCTGCGCATGGTGCTGGAGCAACCCCTGGTCGAAGCCGAGCGCCGCACGCAATATGACGTTGTCGCGACGGTCAAAGGCTCTGGCCTGTCAGGTCAAGCTGGCGCGGTGCGTCACGGCATTGCCCGCGCGCTGGTCAATTTTGAGCCGGAACTGCGTCGCACGCTGAAGCCATTCGGCTTCCTCACGCGTGACCCGCGTGTTGTTGAGCGGAAGAAATACGGCCGCGCGAAAGCCCGTCGTAGCTTCCAATTCTCCAAGCGCTAAGCGTTACGGTTTCATCGAACACGTGATCAAGGCGCTCCCACGGGGCGCCTTTTTCGTATCTGCAACAAGGGTTTGGCCATGAATGAAGAGACAAAGCTGAAAGCTGCGGTGCTCGGGGCATCCGGGTATACGGGCGCGGAAACGGTCCGATTGCTGGCGGGCCATCCGCGCGTGGACGCGGTGGCTGCAACGGGCAACAGTCTGGCAGGAAAGGCGCTTTCTGAGATCTTCCCACATCTCGCTGGTCCGACAGACCTCCCCGTGGTCAAAGCTGAGGATGTCGACTGGCGCGCGATCGATGTCGCATTCGGCTGTTTGCCGCATGGCACCAGCCAGGATCTGATCGAAACACTGCCAGACCATGTGCGCGTGGTGGATCTGTCCGCCGATTATCGCCTGCGCGACGCCAATCTCTATGCCGAGACTTATGGCCGGGCTCACCTCAACCCAGCCCGTACGGCGGTTGTAAAATACGGCCTGCCAGAATGGCGCGGTGACAGTTTACGCGGTGAAGCTCTGGTGGCGTGTCCCGGCTGTTATCCGACTGCGAGCCTGCTGGCCTTGTTGCCAGTGGTCAATTTGATCAATCCGGACAGTGTGATCATCGACGCCAAATCTGGCGTATCAGGCTCGGGCCGGGGATTGAAAGAGGGCAATTTGTTCTCAGAAGCGGCGGAAGGCTCGCTCGCTTACGGTGTTGGTCAACACCGTCACGCACCGGAGATTGAGCAGGAACTCAATGCGCAAGCCGGGCGCAACGATATTGGCGTCACCTTCACCCCGCAGCTTCTGCCAATGGTGCGCGGTGAGTTGGTGACATGTCATATTCGCGGCGACGCAGATCAGATTCAGGCTGCGCTGGAAGCCAAGTATGCCAACGCGCCCTTTATCACGGTCTTGCCGGCCGGATCCAAAGCGCCAGACACCAAACATGTTCGCGGCACGAATAATTGCCGCATCGCAGTCTATCCGGACCGGGTTCAGGGGCGGGTTGTGATCGTCGCGGTGATCGACAATCTGGTGAAAGGTTCGTCCGGACAGGCCATCCAGAACCTCAATCTGATGATGGGCTGGGACGAGACGCTGGGCCTCGGCGGCCTGCAAGCGTTGTTTCCATAAGCGAAGGGATCGGCATGACCGTAACAGTAAGACCCGTTCGGGCCGAAGATCAGGCGGTTTGGCGCGAGCTATGGACCGGATACCTGGAATTCTACGAATCGGAAGTCAGCGAAGAAGTCTATGAAAGTACTTTCCAGCGTCTTTTTGCGGATGGACCCTACGAACCTTCGGGTCTGATCGCCTGGGAAGGCGATGAGGCGCTCGGCCTGGTCCACTTCATGTTTCATCGTCATTGCTGGCGGGTTGAAAATGTCTGTTATCTTCAGGATTTGTTCGCGCGACCGGCAGCGCGGGGCAAAGGTGTGGGGCGCGCTCTGATCGAGGCGGTCTACGCTCATGCGGATCAATCCGGATGCCCCGTGGTCTATTGGAATACAGCTGAGGATAATGCCACAGCGCGCCAACTTTACGATCGAATTGCCCAGAAAACGCAGTTCATCAAATACTTAAGATAGCGTCGCATTTGGCGCCCCTGAATCCGTGTGTGATTCTTAAGTCACAACCTGTGGACAGGCCCCGAAACGGACGCGCCAAACCGGTTGCAATTCGTTCTCAGATGGGCTTTGAGGATGTTATTACATCACTTTGAGGTTAATCATGAACCGTAAACTCCTGATGGCGGCCGCTGCGGCGCCGCTTTTGATCGGTGCTGCCAATGCTCAGTCTTCAGACGATGACGAGCGGCGCGAAAGCACAGTCATTGTTACCGCGCCGGGACCAGAGCGCAGTGCCGACGAACTGGTGGGCAATGCCACGGCCCTGGATCGCGAAGAGATCCTCGAAACGCTGAGCGGAACGCTGGGCGACACACTGGATCGTCAGCCGGGCGTTTCGACGACGTTTTTTGGCCCCGGCGCGAGCCGCCCAGTCCTACGCGGGCTCGGTGCTGAGCGGGTTCAGGTTCTGACCAACGGGATTGGGGTCATCGACGTCTCTGCGGCGTCGCCGGATCACCAGGTCACGGCAGACGGTATCGACGCCGAGAAGATTGAAATTCTCCGCGGACCCGCAGCACTGGGGTATGGTGGCCAGGCGATTGGCGGTGTGGTCAATGTCGTTGATGGCTTGATTTCCGAAGAGCTGCCGGAAGAGCAAATGTCTGGCGAAGTGTTTGGCGCTTATAATAGCGTCAATGAAGGTACGGAACTTGCCGGACGCGGTCAGTTTACGGCAGGACAATTGGTGTTCACTGTATCAGGCTCAATGCGTGATTTTGACAATTACGACATCCCCGATTTCGCCGAGTCTTCCAAGTTGCGGGCGCTTGAAGAAGCGGAAGGCGGTGAAGAAGGTGAAGAAGAAGAGGAAGTTCGCGGCACAGTTGAAAACTCCTTTGTTGAAACCCAAACGCTCGCGGCAGGCGTCAGCTGGGTCGGAGATGATGCCTTTTTTGGCGTCGCCGTTCGTCAGCAGACGGCAGAGTATGGCCTGCCCGGCCATGGACATGAAGAAGAACATGGTGACGAAGAGGGCGGCGAAGGTGAAGCTGTTGAGGAAGAGGAAGAAGAGGAAAATCCATTCATCGATCTCGAACAGACCCGCGTCGCTATTCGGGGCGGCGTCACGGTGGATAATGGCTTCCTGACTGACGTGATTGGCACGCTCGCCATTGTCGATTACGAGCACACAGAGTTTGAGGCGCCCGGCGAAGCCGGCACCGTGTTCGAAAACAGCGGCGTTGAGGGCCGGGTTGAATTCGATCATACGTTCGCTGGCTTTGAAGGTGCGTTCGGCGTGCAATATTCTGATCGAGAGTTCAGTGCCATCGGTGAAGAAGCCTTTGTCACGCCAACCGACATTCAGAATTGGGGTGTGTTCCTCTACGAATCCCAGGAATTGGATAATGGAGTTGGCATTGAAGGTGGGTTGCGCTTGGACGGTGTCGAGTATGACAATGAGGCGTTCGGATCAGCGGATTTCGACCTGATTAGCGCCTCCTTTGGAGCTCACAAACACTATGAGGGCGGCTTCTGGCTGGGTGGACAACTGTCCTATACGCAGCGGGCGCCAAGTGAGAGTGAGTTGTTTGCTTTTGGTCCACACCTGGCGACAGATCAGTTTGAGGTCGGTGATCCAACCCTCGGCAAAGAAGCCGGCTTAAACCTGGAAGGGTCAGCACGCTGGCGCGGTGACAATGGCGGTATTGGAATCAACCTGTTTGTCACCGAATTCAGTGATTTCACATATTTGACGCCAGGCGTGGCCATCGTCGATGGGGTTTTGACGGATGAAGGCGACGGTTTGCCCGTCTTCCTGTTCGTTCAGGAAGATGCCACCTTTGTCGGCGGCGAGATCTATGCCGATCTGTATATTGATGATGGTTTGCTCGGTGCCGACTGGGAATACTCCGCGAGCCTGGATTTCGTCGATGCAGAACTTGATGGTGGCGAGAATGTTCCGTTCATTCCACCGGTCACATTTAATAGCGATATCAGTGCCGAGTGGGGCGCTTACGAACTGGGCGCGGCGCTTACCGTGGCGTCTAATCAGGACGATTCAGGCATTGGTCAGTTGGACACCAGCGGCTACACCACGCTTGATCTGCGCGGTGAAGTCGATCTGTCTGACTTTGGGGTCGGATCTGATGGCACCGAGGCCTTTGTCGAAGTACGCAATGTAACAGATGAAGAAGTTCGCTTTGCGACCTCCGTGTTGAAAGATCTCGTTCCTGCACCGGGTCAGAACATTCGCGTCGGCGTGAGGCTGGCCTTTTAATGGCGGGGCGATCGCCAGGCACAATAGTCGTCGATGGATCCGCCATTGTGCTGTCCAGTCTATGCCTAATTCACTGCCTGGCATTGCCTTTATTGTCAGCGGTTCTCCCAATTGCTGGCGTTTGGGCCGAGGCTGAATGGTTGCACAGGGCTTTTGTCCTCGCCGCCATTCCTTTCTCCCTGATTGGATTGAGTTCCAAACGCCTGACCGTGCCGATCGGTATTCTGATCGCCAGCGGAATCGGATTTCTCTTGCTCGGCGCATTCGTGGAATCCCTGCATGACTATGAGACGCAATTGACCGTCATAGGCGCGCTGTTGCTGGCCTCAGGTCACGCATTGCGTTGGAGCAATGCGTCGCTGCCAAGCAAGTAATTTGTTTAAATGATAAAGGCGAAAGCCCGCGCCAAGGGCGCGGGCTTTGCTCGAATTAACGATAAGTGCCATACTCGGGTCCTGGGGATGTGGAGACGGTTTCGTCTCCCACGTCAAAAAGGGACGCAGATGAGTACTAAAATGGGCGCAATGCGCACAATCGTTTCGGCAATGGGTCTAACAGCGTTGACGATCACGCCGCTGGCGCAGGCAGAAGACCAGGATGTCATTCTGGTTCTTGATGGATCCGGCTCGATGTGGGGTCAGATTGACGGTGAGGCCAAGATCACCATCGCGCGGAACGTGGTCGGGCAGATCATTGATGACTTGCCGGACGGCCAAAGGCTGGGCCTGGTGGCCTATGGTCATAATCGCGAAGGCGATTGCGGCGATATTGAACAAGTGGTCGAAATCGGGACCGATCGCGATGCTGTCCGGACCGCGGTGAATGGTATCAATCCGAAAGGCAAGACGCCCCTGAGCGCATCCGTTCAGTTCGCAGCGGAACAGCTCGCCTATACTGAAAAGAAAGCGACGGTGGTTTTGGTCAGTGACGGTCGGGAGACCTGTGATCTTGATCCATGTGCGATTGGCAATGCCCTCGAACAGGCAGGGATCGACTTTACCGCACATGTGATCGGCTTTGACGTGGTCGAGCAGGCCGATCAGGAGCAATTGCAATGCCTGGCCGATAATACCGGTGGCAGCTATCTCAATGCCTCCAGTGCAGAAGAGTTGTCTAACGCACTGGAGCAGACGGTTGCCGAAGTTCCGGCTCAGGAGCCGGTGACAGAAACCCGCATGGTTCTGCGTGCGACAGACCTTGCTCAGGGGCCAGAAATTGAAAGCGGTCTATCCTGGCGTGTGGTCTCCGCCAGTGGTGAGGACGTGTTTGTTGTCAGCGATGCCGGCGTCAGCGAGGTCGAGGTCGCGCCGGGCTGTTATGACGTCTTCGTCGTATGGCCTGACCGCGCGCTGAGTGGCTCAGCGACGGCGATCCAGGTCGCGCAGAGCATCGAAAAGACGGTGACGATTGCCCTGGAGCAGAGCTTTGACGCGACCCTGCGGACCGAACCCGAAGGGGCGGCGCCGGTCAGTTCTGATCTGATGGTCTATTGGACCGGGCCAGAGCGGGAAAGTGATTGGCTCACCGTCACCGAAGTTGGTGGTACACCGGGATCTTACAAGACTTACAAATACATCCGTGACGGCGGAAATCCTCTGGCCCTGCGAATGCCTGCTGAGCCGGGGACGTATGAAGTCAGATACGTGCTTGGACGACCGTCACGCGTGCTCGCCAGCCTCGAAATCGAGGCGACCGGTGTGGCGGCCAGCATGGAGGCACCTGACACGGTCGCTGCCGGCGAACGCTTCAACGTCACCTGGTCCGGGCCAGGATACAATGATGATTGGGTGACCGTCGTCGCGCCTGATGCCGCCGACCGCGCCTATACCGATTATGCCTATACCCGCGAAGGGGAGACGCTTGAACTACGCGCGCCGCTTGAGGCTGGAACCTATGAGTTGCGTTATGTGCAGGCCGGGCAGGAAGTGATCGCGCGGCGCAGTTTGACCGTGACGGCGGTCGAAGCGTCCATGGAGGCACCGGACACGGTCGAGATCGGATCCTATCACGATATCGCCTGGACCGGTCCTGGTGGCCAGAATGACTGGTTGACCGTGGTCAGGCCTGGGAAACCAGCTGGCCGCTACACCGATTATGCCTACACGCGGGAAGGCGATATCCTGACCCTGCGCATGCCGCTGGAACCAGGCAATTGGGAATTGCGCTACGTCCAGGATGGTAAGAAGGTTCTCGCGGTCAAGGAATTGGTGGCTACGGATCTCACGGTCAATCTCACGGCAGACGAGACCGCGGGCGTTGGGTCTGCGGTAGAGCTAGGCTTTGACGGCCCAGGCTGGAAGAATGACTGGCTGACTGTGGTCGCGCCAGATGCCGCTGAGAACCGCTATGGTGACTATGAGTACGCGCGCGAGGGCTCGCCTGTGACGCTGAAAATGCCGGTCGAACCCGGCGAATACGAATTGCGCTACGTGCTGGATGGTCGGCGTGTGGTTGGCGTTAAGACGATTACGGTCGAAGACGTTGATGCGAGCGTTTCGGGACCCGCCAGTGTGACACCCGAAAAACGGTTCAATGTCGATTGGTTCGGCCCGGGCAATCACAATGACTGGATCACCATTGTGGCGCCGGACGCGGCCGACAATCGCTATGGCGATTATGGCTATACGCGAGAGGGCAATCCGGTTGAGCTCAGGGCCCCGAAGGAGCCCGGAGAATATGAGTTGCGGTATGTGCTCGACAATAAGCGCGTGATTGCCCGAACGCCGATCACTGTCGAGTAATCGCGGACCGATAATTGGCGCTACGACACCATTGCGTCTTCTGGATTTTGCATCAACCTGTCGCCAGACAAGATCAATAAACAGCGGAGGTTGCATCCAATGAGTGAAGAGTCAGAAGAAAAAGCCGTACTGGTCGAACGTCGCGGGCGGATCATGATCATCACGATGAACCGTCCATCTGCGCGCAATGCCATCAATGGCGCGCTGTCAAACGGCGTCTGGGATGCAGTGCAGGAATTGAACAATGACCCAAATCTGACCGCTGGCGTGCTGACCGGGGCCGGCGGTTATTTCTGTTCCGGCATGGATTTGAATGCTAAATCGCGCGGAGAAGAAATCGGACCCTTCACCAAATTCATACGCTAGGGCTACGAGACGAAAAAGATCGCGGCGAATCAAGGGTTCGCGATTGCGGGCGGTTGCGAAATGGCGTTGAGTTGTGATCTGCTGGTCGCGGCCAAAGGCGCGAAGATCGGTATTCGGGAAGTCAAAGTCGGCCTGTTTGCTGCCGCGGGAGGCCTGTTCCGTCTGCCAAGCCGGGTCGGTTATGCTAAGGCGATGGAAATGGCGATCACCGGCGACCACATACTGGCAGAGGAAGCCAAGGATGCCGGCATGTTGTCCGAGCTGACTGAGGTGGGCGGTGCGGTCGATGCCGCTATTGCCCTGGCTGAGCGCGTCGCCCAGAATGCCCCGCTGGCGGTCGCTGCGTCCAAAAAGCTTGTTCGCGCTGCTGCACAGGGTATCGACGAAGACACGCTCTGGAAAATGCAGGAGCCGCTATCGAAATCCGTGTTCACATCGAATGATGCCAAAGAGGGGCCGAGAGCGTTTGCGGAAAAACGCGCACCGAACTGGACAGGAACGTAGAGAGAGGAACCGTGCCCGCTGGGCTAAAGCGGAAGCAGAGAATGTCCGCCATCGACGGTGATGGTCGTCCCCGTCATATAGGCGCTTGCCTCAGAAGCCAGCAGTAGCAAGGGCCCCTCCAGGTCTGAATAATCCCCGAAGCGTCGCATGGCGATCCGTTTTCTCATGCGATCGCCGGCTTCGCTGTCGAGATAGTCATCATTGATCGCGGTTTTGAAATAGCCCGGCGCGATAGCGTTCACCCGAATTCCATAGCGAGACAGCTCAATCGCCATATTGCGCGTAAGGTGGTCGACCGCGGCTTTCGAGGCCGCATAACCGGAGATCATCAATGAAGGCTGCTGCGCTGTGATCGAGGCGATGTTGATAATGGTGCCGGGTTGGCCTGCTGCGATTAGGGCTTTGCTGGCCTGTTGCGCGACCCGCCAGACGCCTGTGAGATTTGTGTCGACAATGCTTGCCCATTCCGCTTCGGTCGTATCCACGAACCAGGAGGCCTGCCCGACGCCCGAATTATTGATCAGGATATTGCACGGTGCGTTGAATTCCTTTTCGATGGCCGCGAAGGCGTTGGTCACGGAGTCGGCAGAGGTAACATCCATCGCCACGGCAAACGCTTGCCCGCGCTCAGCTTCGATCTCGGACGCAAGCGTTTTCAGCTTGTCCAGACGACGGGCAGCCAAGACAACGGTCGCCCCCTTTCTGGCCAGGGTCTTGGCGAAGTGTTCGCCGAGACCGCTTGAGGCGCCTGTGACCAGGGCGTGTTGCCCGGCAAGTGATTGTTCGGTGGACATGTTTTCTGGCCTCACTTCGAGTTCCGACTTGAAGGTCCACCTATAGAATAGCGGAAACCGGTTGGTCGAGACATAGCGTTCGCCAATTCAACATTGCCGATGCGGAAGGGGGCCTGATCGTGCGAACCGTTGGACCTTCATGGTTCGCAAATTGTACTTTTGGCGCTGGTGTGAACGCTCAGCTCAACCTCAGGTTCTGCAATTTCTTTTGACCACACCATTTGGCGCAAATTGTTCCTTGAAAACCACAGTTATCCATTCAACTCGTTCGGCGCTGACAATTGCACATGCGAATAGGTTGCAATTGCAGGCCGGGCGGTATAGCCGTACCGCAAAATCAGGAAGTCAATGGGGATCTATATGATCAAATTTGCAACAAGCGCATCGCTTTCGGTTCTCGTGGTTGCGGGGGCAATGGCGCAAGATATAAGCGCCGCCGATGCAGACGATGAATCGCGTCAGGACACAATTATTGTTACCGGCCAAAAGATTGATCGCTCTCTGCAGGACACGCCCGAAAGTGTTGCTGTTGTTACGCAAATCGACATTCAGACCCAGAATATCAATGATCTCTCTGATGCCATTGCCAGAACGGCCAATATCGCGACCCGTTTTGATGATCGCGGCTTTTCGATCCGTGGCATCAGCAACGAAAATGTCAGTGGTGCAGGAATCTCCGACCTTGCCAGCATTTATGTCGATGGCGCGCCAATCTCTCGCGACGCCTCTCGCGGTGGTCCGTTGAACATCTGGGATATCGACCAAATCGAATTTCTTCGAGGACCGCAATCTACGCTGCAAGGCCGGAACGCACTCGCCGGCGCGATTGTCATCAATACCGCGGACCCGACCTATGATTGGCAAGGCCGCGCGCGCGCCGTGATCGGCACGGGAGAGGAAGAAACAAGACTGGGCGCAGCGATCGGCGGACCCATCATAGAAGACCAGCTGGCATTCCGCCTTGCGGCAGAAGTCACCGAAACGGAAGGTCTCGTTGAAAACACATTCCTGGGTGGGTTTGACGACGAGAAAGAAACGCTAAGTGCCCGGGGTAAATTGCTTTGGGAACCAAACGCGATTCCGGATCTGAGTGTTCGGTTGTCCTATACGCATGATGATCGAAAGTTCGGCGACACCGTCGCTCTGTTCACAGTGGATGATGCGAACGACAATCGTCAGCTGCCCGCCAACCGCGCCTATCAAGATGATACCGTATACGACCTTGGCGTTGCGAGCATTGATTATGACATAAACGACCAATTCGCTATAAAGTCGGTCACAACGTTCAGCGAACTCGATCGCGTTCGCGAAGGTGACACAGACCGCACACCGGCGGATCTGGAATTTTTCGACCAGACGTTCAACACAAAAACGTTCACACAAGAGTTTCTGCTGACCTATCAGGCAGATCGGCTCGAAGGGGTCGTCGGAGCGTATTACTCGAAGATTGATACCGAACAGTTCTTCGATACGACCTTTACATTCGATGTCGTGACGAATGCCAATCTTGGACCCACTGTGGCCGGGCTTGTAACATTACAAGCGCTCGAACCTGTCATCACGCAATTGGTGGCGAGTGGACTCACGCTTGAGCAGGCGCAGGCCCAAGCCTTTATTCTGGACGCACAGTCAGGGGGGCAGGCGGCTGCGGCGGGCCAGGCGGTCGCGGCTCAGGTTGTTCCGCTTTATGCGGGGGGCTTCCTGATCAATGCGGTTGCTGACAACCCGATCGACGTTGAGACGTATGCACTGTTCGCAGACTTTACTTATGATCTCACAGACAGTGTTCGCCTGTTTGGGGGATTTCGATACGATGTTGAAGAGCAGGAAATCACCACCGGAAACATTGTCAGCGTGGTCACGCCGCTGCCGGATCCGGCGGCTTTCCCGCCGCTCGCTCCGGTGCTCACCCAGGTCAATCAACTCCTATTGGCAAACGCCGTCGACGCAACGGAGCAACCCGCGACGTTGGAATCGCCGAGCTTTGATGCGTTCTTGCCCAAATTCGGGATTGGATGGGATATTGATGATCTCCGCAGCGTGAATTTCGTCGTTCAGCGTGGATATCGTACAGGCGGTGTCGGCATCAATTCAGCGACGGCGAGCTCATACACGTTTGATGCGGAATTTACGTGGAACTATGAACTCTCCTTCCGGAGCCAGTGGATGGATGAGCGTCTCACTGTCAATGCCAACGCCTTCTTCAATGACTGGACTGATCAGCAGGTGAATGTGCAGCTAAGCGCCAACACATTCGACACAGAGACCCAGAATGCCGGCGCTTCAGAAGTCTATGGTTTTGAAGTGGAAACCCAGTATGAAGCCACCGACAATCTGGACATTTATGGTTCAATCGGGGTCGCAGAGTCTGAGTTTACCGATTTCTGCGCGACCGTTTCGATTGCCAATACGGATGGCTTGGAGACGTGCGAGATTAACGGCGCCGCAGGGTTTAATTTTGCGGGCAATACATTCATCAACGCTCCGGACCTGACTTTGGCCGGCGGGTTCACGTGGCAAAACGAAAACTGGATTTTTAACGGAAACGCCGATTATGCGTCCGCATCGTTCGCCCAACTTGCGCGTCCACAAGAGCAAAAGACGATCGATGAGCGAACCCTCGTGAACTTCCGTGCGGGGTGGCGAAATGAGACTTTCGGGATCTACCTGACCGGCGACAATATTTTTGATGAGGAATATGTGACCTCGCTGTTCACGTTCGATCCGGCGAACAATTTCACCGATCCGCAATTTGCGCGCTTCGGGCGACCGCAAACGTTTGCATTGCAACTTGAGGCGTCATTCTAAAAGGGGGGATGGCACGTGGGGGAGCCCCTTTGATCGGGGCTCCTCCGGCCACAAGCTATGCTCGCAGTCGTTTCGTCACTTTGTCTAACTTATCTCGCCTGTGCCTTGCTTTATCAGGCAGATAGCCGCCGTGCGGCATTCGCAGAGGTGAAACAATCGAGGCCGATCCGCTTTGGTCTCCGCTTTGTTGCCGGGCTGGTATTCATTGTTTCACTCCTCGTCATGGCGCCGCTTCAGGGGTGGTTGCGCGGGGTCTCGATTTGGCTTGGCTTGCTGAGCTTTGTTTTTGTCTCCGGATTGTTCATCGCGGCGCAACGGCCGAGCTGGCATGCGCCGAGTGCAATGATTGCCGGTAGCGCCGGAATCATTGCGCTGATAGGAACGGTCTTATGAGTCCGATTGTCATTGCGATATTGTTGATCATTATTGGCTTGCTCGCGGTGTCGACGTGGAAGGCACCGCGGCTGACAAGTATTCTCGTTTGGGCCCTCATCGCAGCGACTCTTTTTGGTGCCGTGCTCTTATTGACGCTGCCGTTTGAATTTCGGTCTCTGGCCTTATGGCTGTCGCTCGCTGTCCCATTAATATGGGTCGCGTTTCAGTTCTTTTGCTATTGGGATAAGAAGGGCTGGCGCGTTGCGACCACGTTGATTGCAATTTCGCTTGTCAGCGGCGCGATCGTCGCTACGGTTCCCCCGCCCGTCTAGGAGACATAATATGGATCGCGCGCGCCATCTCAGAAACTATGACTTGCACTCTTGGACCGGACTTACGCTCGGTTTGATTCTGTATGTGGTCGCCCTGACCGGTTCGTTTGCGCTCTTTGATAATGAAATCAAATCCTGGGAAGATCCCTCCTTGCGGGTTGCGCTTGGCGAGGAGATTGCGCCGATAGATGGCGTCTTCTCATCATGGGTGGAAGAAACGTCCGCGGGTGGGACAGAGCTGGAATTTGTCCGTCTCAACTATCCAACCACGCATACGCCCTACTTTTCGGGCTTTATTCAGTATCACGATGAAAACGATGTGCATGTGAATGCGAGCCAGCGATGGCATGGCGTGACCGGGGAACCGATCACGCAGCGGGGCAATGGCTTGTCCTACTGGACCTTGAACATTCACCGCGATTTCATGTGGCCGAGTTTTCTTGGCGGCCGACAAATTGGCCGCTGGTTGGTCGGGATTATCGGCGTCGTGTTAATGCTCGCCATCATTTCCGGAATTATTGCGCATACGAAAATTCGTGAAGAAGCCTATTCGATGCGTCTGAAACGATCCCAGCGACTGAAATGGCAGGACAGCCACAAAGTGGTCGGGATGTGGGGCTTACCCTTCTATACGATGATTGCCTTTACCGGGGCCTTCCTGGGCGTGATCGGACTGATCTCTCAACTCACCGCCGCTATTGCATTCAAGGGCGATATTGAATCCCTGATTGGTGCCGTATTGGGGCCGGAAGTCGAGAAAACAGGCGTTCAAGTCCAGATGTTAAGCGCCGATGAAATCGCACAAATGCGGCACCCTGAAAGCAACGATCAGCCGTTGGGCTATGTGGTCCGAAATTTTGGCGATGAAACCACCGAGATCGACATTTTCTATGAGCCCACGACGCAACTTTCGTCTGTTGAAATCGTCTCCATAAATGGCTCCACGGGGGCGCCGATTACCGGCGACCCCTTTAAAGAAATCACGCTTGCGGGGCATTTCGTGAATGCGATGTCCCCGCTTCATTACGGCACTTATGGAGGCATCTGGCTCAAACTGCTCTATTTCGCCCTTGGTATCTCGCTCGCGGTCATCACAGCCTTTGGATCAATGATGTGGATCGAGCGTCGCAAGCACGGCAATGATGGCAGCAAGTCGGAGACGTTTTACAACCGCCTTGGATATTTCAATACCGGCGTGATCATGGGGCTGCCCGTTGCAGCGATCTCAATCTTCTACCTCGATAAATTGTATGTCGGGGCAGAGTCGGCACGATTGGCGGCGACCGCATCGACGTATCTTTCGGTTTGGGTTCTGGGACTGGTCTACGCGTTCATTCGCCGAAACGACTATGCGACCACGCGAGAATTATTAATGCTGACAGGAGCGCTCGCCATGGGGATTCCAATGCTCTATGGTCTTGAGACGGGCCTGTGGTTACAGGACTATTTGGGGGCGGATCATTCAGTCGCCGCATGGGTGGACGTCGCCATGCTTGTCGGTGGAGGCCTGACAGTTCTCGCAGGGTATCTGGCGCCAGCAGAGCGCCTGGACAAACAGGCCAGACGCGCAAAACTGAAAGCCGCTGCTCAAAATGAAACGGCGGCAGCCTCTGAAGCCGCCGCCGTTCCCGCTGAGTGAGGTTCGAAGCTTAGTTCTGGACCGCGATCACAGCGTTCGAAGCTGCGACGGTAACGGTGGCCAGGTCAGCCTCAAGTGAATCGGGACGCACCGCTCCGGGATAGGCTTCTTCCAGTTTCGCGATGGCGTCGATAATCGCGGATGCTGCAGCCTGATCTTCCGCTGCGATGGCATCAGCGCTTTCGAAGAACACGGCTTCGCCCGCCTTGAAAAATCCGTAGCCATCAAGATACGGCTCATACGCGTCTGATTCAAGCGCGATGCGGTACATGTCCGCGGCGCGCTCAATCTGGTCGACCGCCACACCCGCTGCGATGCTGGCATCGCTTGCGTCGGATGCCGGCGCTTTTTCAGCCGCGGTCCGTAATGCTGCGATGATTTCATCGGCCCGTACATTGATTTGCTCTGGCGTTTCTCCCGCGAAGATCGCCGCTGATGTCTCCGTCAACAGATCGCTGAAATCCTCGACGCCGAGTTGTTCGAATACGGACTGGCTTTCGAACAGAACCTCCGAAACGGGGTGGGCGAACATTTCTGCAGCGGCGTCGTTTTCGCCAAGGGCATGTGCATCGCGTGCGGCAATGATATGCGCTTCTGTGATGGCTAGAATTGAAAGGAAGATCACGGGGTCATTGACCGCTTGCGAAAAGACCACGCCCCCTTCGCCTTCACCTGCTTCCGTCGCAGCCGGCTCTTCCGTTTCGACGGGAAGTGTTTCTGCTGTGATTTCATTTTCAACGGGATCTGCCGGTTGCTCGGAACCTCCGCAGGCCGCGAGAGTGCCGCTTGCCAGCGCGGCGCTTAGCCCGATCTGGGTCCAGCGTTTCAGTTTTGTTGTCATAGAGACTTTCCTAGATTGCTTGCTCAAACACGCCGACAGTATGACCATATTGATAATCGTTCGCAAGTAAGAATTCGACCAAGACGGTCGAGGGGAACTTTCGCGTGATACGGCGAAATCGCGGTCTCAAACGGTCTTTGCGATCTGGCTCGAAACAGTGCGGCCTCAGATGAAATGACGGTTCAACTTAACCGGAATGCTGTGTTCGAATCCTTCGTCTGCGACTTGGAGCAGAGCTGTTGATCAACGAGCGTATCTATGCGAATGAGTTGCATATGCAGCATATGACCTGGGAAAACCGTGAGTGATTTAGTCCAAAAATGCCTTGATGCCGGCCTAAGCATGACGACAGCGCGGCGTGCGATTTTGCGGGCATTGGAAAACTCCCAAGATCACCCGGATGCACTCATGTTGCACGATCGTGCGAAAGCCTTCGATCCGACAATTGCACAAGCGACTGTTTACCGAACCATGCGCATTCTGGAGCGACAAGGGCTGGTTGAAAAACATGATTTTGGCAATGGTCGCGCCCGCTATGAAGAGGCTGAAAAAGAACAACACGATCATCTGATCAATCTCAGCACGGGTGAAATCATAGAATTTCATGACTCAGACCTCGAAGCTTTAAAGATTGAGATCGCAAAGCGGCTTGGATTTGACCTGAAGGACCACCGGCTCGAACTCTATGGGGTGCCCAGGGAGTGAACCTGCAAGTCATATTCCGCGCGATCATGATGGTGATTATGGTCAGCCTTTTGGGGCTCATTCTCTGGAGGTGGCGGGAAAATGGATGGGGCTCGATTGTCTGGCTCGCATCTGTGGTGTTGATGATGGTGATTCGCACCCCCCACGAGAGACGCAACAAAGAAAACGAGATTAGCGAGCAATTCGCGGTCAGCACGGAACGGGCCTTGCTCCTTTTGGTGGGGATTGGCGGCACCGGCCTGCCCATCTTGTATCTCGCGACCGGCAGGCAAGGGTTTGCGGATGTTCAAGCGCCGATATGGCTTCCTGTCATCGGGCTGTTGCTTTTGATACCGGGTCTTTGGTTGTTCTGGCGAAGTCACGCGGATCTCGGACGCAACTGGAGTGTCACGACTGAACTCCGCGAAGAGCATACGCTGATCTCGAACGGCGTGTACAAGCGTATCCGGCATCCAATGTACTCGGCGATTTGGCTGATCTTTCTGGCCTATCCTTTTCTCATTCATAACTGGATCGCTGGCTCCACCGCGATCGTCGCATATGGAATCCTCTATGTTGTTCGTGTGCCAATCGAAGAGGCGATGATGCGCCAGCAGTTCGGGCAAGCTTATATCGATTACATGTCCAAAACCGGTCGCCTGTGGCCGCGATTTGAAAAATGAAACCGAGTGAGACGTTTTTGCACTTGATAATCATTCGCAGTTATGTTCAGGTCACGCAACGAAATTAGGAGGCCAAAATGCTCGGGACGCACGCGGACACAATTGCCTGGCTCGAAAGACAGCTCAATGAGCTTGAAACCTGGCGCCGAGACTTGATTGGCGAAGGCGCTTGCGAGCCCTGTCGCCTAGAACAAATCGATCTTCATCGAACCTGGTTGGAGGATCAACTGACCCGTCTTGCGGAGTCGAATCTGAAACCGGTTACCTAATTCTTTTGGGCTGCAGCATGTCTGACGTCATCGCGCTTTTGGCGTCAGCCTCTCGGCAGCAATTTCCTCCCAGACCTTGAGCAACATGTTGCAGCCCAATTCCCGAAAAGGATTTTCAAAATGAACTCCAGTCTTGTTGTCAACAAAACGCTGACCGACCTCGGACCAGGGGCGCAAATTGCGACGTTCGGCTTCCGCGCCTGCGCCTTCGGTCAGACGCGATGTTGCTGCCTGCTGAACCTGTTCAAGGATTTTTTTGGCGCAGACCAGGGTGGACGCGTTTTGGGGCGTTTCGTGAGGCTGGCGGAATGTCTGGGCAATAATGGACTGAGACGTATCGATTTGACGGTTCCGAATGCAATCACGTTTACCCATGACGAAGCGTCTCTGTTGAGTGCGCTTTCTTCTATGCAGCATGGCGCTTACGCCCAGGCGCGGGCCCACATGACATGGCTCCTCGCGCGATCTCCGCATACGGACGAAATGAACATCCTCTCCGATATAGCGAGTTTTTTCTCAGCGCAGGACATGATTGTCGAAAGTCCGGAATATCAGTCAATGCCGACACGACGCGAGACGGACGAGCGACCCGCGCTTTGTTTGGTGCAGAATGTCTAGTCTTCGCGACCTCGTGCATCCGACGTCGCCAGAGCCTTTGACCGTGCCGGATACTCCATATCTCCTGATGACGTTTTCGGTGCTCAAGCGCGAACGCCTGTCGCCGTCCTTCATCCGGATTACATTTGTCAGCGAAGACGGATTGGATTTCACCAGTTGGGGACCGGATCAACGCGTTAAACTCTATTTGCCGGAGCCTGGAACCGCGGCGCCGCGGTTGCCACTCACGGACTGGAACGCGGCCTGGCAACAACTCGATCCAGAATTGCGGCCGGCGCGCCGTTCTTACACGATCAGAAATGCTCGACCCGATCGCGGAGAGCTCGACATCGACTTTGTCGATCATGGTGTTGAGGGACCAGCCTCCGCGTGGGCTTTTCATGCAAAGCCAGGTGATCTGCTTCAAATCGCAATTCCGAATGGGGTGTTCACAGGCAAGCGGATCGGCTTCGAATGGCGTCCACCCGCAGGTGTTTCGCGATTGCTCATCATGGGTGACGAGACGTCTTTGCCAGCGATTTGTAATATCCTGGAGACCCTACCGAAATCAGCCACGTCGATAGACTGTTTCGTTGAAGTCCCGAGAGCAGGAGACGATACGGCGGCCGGAGAGCTGGCGAGCCGCATTACCTGGTTGCCGCGTTATCAAGACCCACCTGGCGCCAAGCTCAAGCAGGCCTTGGGCTATTCGCAAATGCCGGAGTTAACGCGGTTGAAACGCTTGCATGGTTTGGAGAAATCCGTCGCACCGAATGAGCGCATGTGGGACCCAGCTGCGGACACGAGCGGTCCATTCTATGCCTGGGTTGCAGCTGAAGGCAGTGCTGTTAAGTTCATCAGACATGCCCTGATGAAGGAGTGCGGGTTGCCGAAGAGTGCAGTCTCAACGATGGGCTATTGGTATCTCGGCCGTCCGTTTCATTAAGTCGGGTGAGCAATGATTGGAGGAAGTCATGGCTGCAGACTCGCTAACCCTGGAGCCGCTAACAGAGCGGTTGAAGTCCTTTGACGGTTTTTTGGAGCGTCTTGCTAGAGAGTACAGCATGTCAACGCTGGAGCTGGTTCGCCACCTTCCGGAGGACAGCGTCAAAATCGTGAATGGTGACAAGATGCTTGAGCTCCTCACAGATGTTGGCGAGTGGGGCGCTGTACTCTTCATCACTGAAGGCAATTCAGTCATCACAGGTATGTCGGTGGAGATGCCGCAAGTCTTCCTGAAAGATGGCTATTACCATTTCTTTGGGCAAGGTGGTTTTGGCGGGCATATCGAGGAGAATGCGTGTCAGCATATCGCCTTCATTGAACGTCATTTCCAAAACCGAAACTCACGGTCGATTCACTTTTATGATGGTCGCGGGGAGCCGATGTTCAAGATTTTTGTTTCGCGCGAATTGAACGGCGACATGAAAGCTGAGCAAGTAGAGCGCTGGATGTCGCTCAGACAGAAGCTCTAACCCGCTGGGCGGGAGCCAGTCACGATGTGGACATGCGCGTTCATGCGCACCTCTCCGTCGTCCAAATGCTTCGCAAAGAGAGATGCGAGATCCGAATATGCAGCGCGCGCTGTAATCTGATCGCTTTGATCGAGCAGTCGCCCAATCGAGAATGCGGAAAGCGCAAAGCTTGCGGCAGCGTTTGCGTCCATGCCGCCGCCAATTGCCAGCTGATTTTTCCAGCTGTGACTTTTTATATCCCCGAATCCCGACGTCTCCAGGAGCGCCACGAATTCGGCTGCGTCTTGGTATCGGAACGGCCCCGGTGCTCCCGGTTCGGGCGTCGGAACCACAATATGATTACTCAATATGGTGCGAATGCTGGACATCCACGGATTGTCGTCCGGAGGGCCCCAAACCGCAAACGCAAACTGGCCGCCCGGTTTCAGCCATTGTGCGAGGTTTGCGAATGCCCGGCTTGCTTCGGGAAAGAACATGATCCCAAATCGGGAGGTTAGACGATCAAACTGCCCGGGCTCGCCGAGCGCCTGCCCAGCATCCTGAACGTGGAAGTGTATCGGCACGTCTCCATACGCTTCCTTGGCCATCGCTGCATCTATGAGGGCGGGTGAGATATCGAACCCGTCAACGGTGCTGCCTGGATATGCGTTGCGCGCAATTGCGATGCTGGTTTCCCCGCCACCACATCCAATATCGGCGATCCGGTAGGGTGCATCCAAATCGAGGGCGTCCATCAAGGGGATATTCACAGGCGCCAGCATGGCCTCCAGAGGCTGCATGGAGTCGCGCCAGGCCTCGCCGCGTTCGGTAGACCAGTCAGATGTAGAGATGTTCGCAACCATGCTAATTCTTCCCAGCGACTTGATACACGAGTTTGCCTTGGACACGCGTCCGCTCAATTGGACCCATGGTTTCTCTCGACAAAGAGCTCGCGTTCGCGCCCTCTAACCAAAGCGACTCCGCGTTTACATCAATTGCACGTTTCACAATTGTTCCAAAGCGCGGGTGTTTCACCAGAAGGACATCACCATCGCGATAAGACGTGCTCCGTCTGAAAATCGCGAACGTACCGGGCGAGAGCACGGGTTGCATGCTCTCGCCTGTCACTCGGATGAGCGACCATCCAAACACCTAGTCGGCCAGAACTGGATAAACAAGTTTGAGCTGCGGTGGATAAGGGCACGTCTTGCGCACGGTTTCGACCGACTTCGTCTTCCAGAAAATCTCTGCAAATTCGTTGACGAGTTCAACCAGGGCGACGCCATCTTCGCGGTGGACGTCTTGTTTGCAGGCGCTGGCCTTTTGCATGATCGCGTGAACGAGGCCGTGAACATTCGGATGCGCTTCAAGCAAAGGCGCTTTGAAATAGTCGCCCCAGATGACGCGGATTTCCTGCTTCACTTTTTCCGCCTCTTCCTCCTTGCGCAGCGTGCAACGCGCGCGAAGATTGGCGAGCGCCACTGGGTCTTCGCTGGCTCCGTCATGGGCAATGTCCATTAGGCGAACGACAGACACGGCAGCAATGAGGGCCGGGCCAGGATCGTAAATGCCACAAGGAATATCGCAGTGTGCGGACGCGCGGCCAATCAGGCCTTTGCGGTCGAGATAATTGAGAATTGAGTAAATCATATTGTGTTCCCTTTCTTCGGGCAGGGTCAATTTGCGGACGTTTTCCAATAGGCGAGGGCAGCTGATTTAGCCTCCTCGATGATGGATTCGGTTTCGCTATGAGGGGGGGTAAGCTCGGCGAGGAGACGCGGTAAGTGTTCTGCACATCCCCGCTTGAGGCTTTCCGGCGATCTAGCGCTGGTCAAGGCTTCAGTGAAGATGCGAATTGCCGACATCAATTGTTCAGTCGCCGCTTTTTCGTGCCCGCTGGCCCGTCTCTGATTTGCAGCATTCGTTGCTGAGACGATGAGCATAGGCGGTGCATGTGGCTGTACGGCCGCGTGGCCGTTCCAGGCTTCGGCAAAGATCATGCGCGCCTCGTGGAGGGCCTGATCATAGGCCACGCCCGCCGCTTCGAGTTGGCCGGCATTGAACGCCGCATTCGCTTGTAGTGTCAGACGTTTCCAGCGCCCGTCAAACTCCGGATGCGTTTGCGCATCAGAGGATCGCGGCTGGAGATTATCCATCGCGATTTTCTTTCAGGTGGGCCAAACACTTCATAGTGGCCCAAGTGCCAAATGCGCCGGCCGCCAGTCCAATCAAGGCAAATCCCCAAAGCGGCAAATCATGCGTGTGCGGGACAGGATCATTGTGTGCATAAGCGGGGAGGGTTAGCCCCCCGAGGGTGATGGCTGACATTATTATTGTTTTCATTGAGCACTCCTTATCTCGGCTTCGCGCCGACACTAGGGCCAAAAAAAATTTATGCAACTGATAATCATTCTCATTGACAGGGCCCGTCGAATTCATAGTATTGGCGCAGTCGAAATGTGGATTATTCAGTGTTTAGAACGTGCACCGCCATTGCTGTATTTGCTTTTCTCCTACCTGTTGGGCTCGCGCAAACAGATAGTTCAACAGACGAGGAAGAGGCCCGTCAGGAAACAATCATCGTGACTGGACGCGCGCAAAAACTATATAGGGTCGGCGAAACCGACACGGCAAGACTGCCGACAGATCCACTTTCATCATCGGTCTCCATCACCAGCATTAATGAACAGCTCATTCGCGACCAGGGCGCGCGCGATGCGCAGGACCTGTATCGAAATATTTCAGGGGTCAGTGTGTTCTCTTACGCTGGTGTCACGGCCCGTGGATTCCGTCAGGAAGAAATTTTCTTCGATGGATTGCGCGGCGATCCCTATGCGGGTTTCGCGGTGCCGCAACTTTTCAATGTTGAAAGGATCGACTTTCTCAAAGGTCCATCCGGCATGCTGTATGGCCCCGGCGCACCCGGCGGCTTGTTTAATTATGTGACAAAAAAGCCGACCGAGGACTTCTCTGCGCGCGCGGCAGCTGTGGTCGGCACCGAAGCGCGGTACGGCGCATCCTATGAGGTCAATGGCGCATTGCCGATGGAAGGGGCGCGCGGTCGGCTTGGCATCTTTTACGAGCAGCGTGACACAGCCCGGCGCAACACTGACAGCGATACGCTGATCTATGATGCGGGACTGGGGTTTGACCTCGGATTCGCCGATCTGGTCTTGCAAGCGACCCGCTATGAGCAGGACCTCACCGGCAATCGCTTACGCGGGGTTCTGACAGATGATGCGGGGAATTTCATTGCAGATCGACGCTGGAATCATAATGAGCCGGATGACTTTCTGGATTTAGTTTCGAACAATATCCAGGCCAGTCTGGAAGGTGAAATCGGCGGAAGTTTTACATGGAACGCTGCCATCCGATACACGGATGCAGAAGAAAATCAGGAGTATCATGAACCCCGCGGCGAGATCGACACCGATGCTGATGGCGTGGTCGACTTCATTTCGGGTCGCGAGTTTCGCGATCAAACGCGAACAGAAGAGAGTGTATCCTTTGGCGCAAACGCGATCTGGTCGACCAGTTTCAATGGTTTCGACAATCGTCTTTTGCTCGGCGTTGATTATTTTGATCAGCAGGATGTGTTCGACTTTTTGCGCGCCGTTGGAACGGACGATAATGTCCTGGGTATAAGCCTTGTGGATCCGGTCTATGGCGTCTCCGATCGCACCACATATGACCTGACCGTTCGCGACGATGGCACGACGACGGATTTTACGCGCCAGGGCGCGTACCTGCTCAATGAATTAACGATCGGAGATTTGATCCTGACGGGCGGGCTGCGATTCGATCGATTCGAAGATACGATTTCGGAGCGGCTTCGCGGCGGCAATGGGTCATTTGATGATGAAAAGGTGACGCCGAGGCTCGGCGCCGTATATCGCGTGCATCCGGACGTCTCTATCTTTGGACAGTGGTCCGAAAGCTATGAGCCACAAATTGTGGGCGACCAATCGCTCGACAATCAGGGTCCGTTCGATCCCGTAGAGGGCGAGATTTTTGAGGGCGGTGTCAAGACCGGCTTGTTTGATGGTCGCTTGCAGTCAACCGTCGCAATCTATCAAATCAAACGAACCAACCTCTTGCAAAATGGTGGCGACCTGGACGGCGATAGTGAAGACGATTTATTCGCCTTCGGTGAGGTGGCCAGTGAAGGGATCGCAGTCGACGTCGCGACCGCCTTGACCGACAATTGGGTGCTCGCAGCGTCTTATGCCTATAATGATACCCGTGTCACCGCGGACACAGAGCTACCCGGGACAGATCGCATTCGGAACGTTGTCGATGGCGACCGATTTGCCAATGCGCCCGAACATCAGTTCGGTTTTTGGACTCGGTACCAGGTTCCGGAACTCAAAACGGCGTTCGCATTCGGCGGGGATTATGTCGGCAAGCAAAGAAGTCTCTCCGCGCAGACCGTAAAGTCCTTTTTCATCCTCGACGCTTCCATCATCTGGGAACCGGGGCCCGTTGATGTCATTTTGCGCGTCGATAACCTCCTGGATGAAGAATATGCCGCATCTGGTTTTCTTGAACGGACCGGTTCTTTCCCCGGCGATCCGAGATCTATTTTCATTGAGGTCTCCAAGACCTGGTAAGATCAAACTCAGCCTAAGTGGGGACCATGCTAGATACGTCTGCCGCCATTAACGCCAAACCCTCCGCGCGTTTAAAAAAACGCGCGGAAAAGTCTTTACGAGCTGCACTCATGGCGTGGGTGATCCCTCAATGATCTCAGCGGAATTCCCATTTCAATCCGGACAGACAAAGGTGATTCAATGGACGTTATTCAAACCGACTATCTGATCATTGGCGCGGGTGCATCGGGCATGGCCTTTGCCGACACGCTTTTGTCCGAAACCGACCATGAAATGACATTGGTTGATCGTCGCGCACAACCGGGCGGACACTGGGTAGATGCTTATCCGTTTGTCGAGTTGCACCAACCCTCTGCTTTTTATGGCGTGAATTCCTTGCCGCTCGGCGAGGACCGGATTGATAAGACGGGAATGAATGCCGGCTTTTATGAACGGGCCGGCGCCGCGGAGATTCAATCCTATTATCAAAAAGTATTGGCAGACATCTTTGACCCAAGCGACCGCGTCAGATTTCACGCCACCAGTGATTACGTCGGATGCCAGGATGGCGAGCATATTGTTCGGTCCAATCTGACAGGACGCCAAACACGCTTTCAGGTTCGGCGCGCCCTGGTCGATGCGACAGTGACGCAATCGACCATTCCAGCGCGGCATACCGCAAAATTTGAAGTTCAAGACGGAGTGACGGTTGTCACACCAAATCAGCTCGTTGATATTGCCGACCCCAAAGGCATTACGGTGCTGGGCGCAGGTAAGACCGGAATGGATGTGTGTATCTGGTTGCTCCAGCAGGGCGTCGATCCCAACGAAATCACCTGGGTGCGCCCACGCGATGTCTGGATGACCAACCGGACCTATGTTCAGCCGCTGACGATGGCGGGCAATATGATCCGTTTCGGGGCCGCCGCGATGCTGGCCGCTTCAGACGCGAGCGACGCGAATGAGTACGCGCTGCGATTGGAAGAAGAGGGCATGATGTTTCGCATCAGTCCGACCCAGCGTGCTGTCGTCAATCGCGGGGCAACGGTCTCGACCGCAGAGCTTGCGTTTTTGAGGGAAATTGAACAGGTGGTGCGCAAAGGCTATGTGCGGTCCATCTCATCCACCAAAGCGATCATGGATGAGGGCGAGCTGCCCTCAAATCCGGGCCATGTATTCGTCGACTGCACAGCGCCCGGTTTGAGTACGACGCCGGCCTCGACCATTTTTGAGGATGGAAAAATCAGTCTGCATTTCACAACGCGAGGTGTGGCCCCCTGGAGCGCGGCGCTGATCGGCTGTGTTGAGTCCCTCGACCTAACTCTCGAAGAGAAGAATCAACTCTGCCCGGCGCTACCGCGCACCGGTGATATGCGCGGCGTGCTCAATATAATGCGTATTGGTATGCCGGCGGAAAACAAGCGACGAAAGGTCGGCGAGCTTGCGGCGTGGAGCGCGAAGGCCCGGCTCAATTCCGGGCGGGCGATTCCAGATCATATGAATGATCCAGACGTCCAGGCGGGGTTCGCGACCATGATTCAGAATTTTAAGCCGGCGATGGAAAATCTCGAACGCATCTGCACCTAATCCTGAACCAATAGGGATCAAGATCATGACCAATATTATCCGCCGCAGCCATGGCTTTCAGCTCGATCATATCGGACTGGGCGTGCCGAACACGCGAGACGGGGTTAAATGGGTCGAGGAAAAGACGGGCGCGAAAGTGGATTTGCATGACCCGGAGCCCAATCAATTTTACTGGAGTGGTAGCCTGGCCATTGGCGAAAATTCATTCCTGGAAATTATTGGGCCGAACCCCAACTACAAAAAGTTTCAGCCCTTTGGCGCGCTCTTGAAAACACTGTCCGAGCCGCAGCTACTGTTTTGGTATGTCGCCGTTGAAGACTTTGCTGCTTTCCAGGCGCTCGCGCGCCAAAGCAAAGCGAAACTCGAGCGGGTGGAGGCAGTCAATATTGAAGGCGGGGAGGCAGCGCAAGCAAGCTATTGGCGCGGTCTGATTGGTCCCGGCTTTTTATCGGAACGCCCAAATGTCATTCAATGGCTCAAGCGCCCCAATCGGGAGTCGCCAGAAGCGCCGGTCTGCAAACTGACCGATTTTCGTCTGTCAAACCCGCAAGCTGACGAGATCAATGCTGCGTTTGAAAAACTGGGGATAGATGCTCCGGTCACGAACGGAGCGTCATCACTCGGCGTTACGATCGAGACTCCGAAAGGGCCTTGGTCGATTGAGAATGAAGGGGTGCGTTGGATCATGCCCGGCATGCTCGTGGAAGTAGCGCGTCTATGGTGGCAGACACGCGGCTAGAAACCAGGCGCGCATCGGCGCAGGCCCAGCGCCAAGCGGCAAAACTGCAACACATGTGCAAATGAGTCTTTTTGCGAACGAATTGCAATTGCAATACTGAATTTTTCCAGCTACAGCACCCTCCATCTCTAGATGCGAATGAATGTCATTCGCTCGTTACTGGGTTAGAGGGATCCAAAATGAAGTTTAATAAGATCAAAAACCGACTGCTCATTGCCACTGCGATAGGCTTTGCTGTCATGATGCCGAGCGCGGCTATGGCTCAAGAAGAAGATACCGAAACGACCAGTGAAACGGAAACCAGTGAAGATGGTGAGTTTCTTGGCGAGCTGACACTTGGCCAAAGTAAGCGGGAAGTGCAAACTGGCACGGCGACGCCGATCACCACGATCAAGCAGGAAGAAATCGATGACCGCCAGGCCAACACGATTGCCGAGCTAATCGATTCAGTACCGGGCGTCACACTGGTAAACGGGCAAACACCGCAAGGCTCTGGTATCAATATTCGTGGTTTCGGTGCGAACAGCATTTATGGGACCGACCAAAAAGTCGCGGTTCTGGTCGATGGAGCGACTACCGGCGCGGAAGAAATCTACCGTGTCAGCAACCAGCTTTTCACGGATCCGTATCTTTATAAAAGCGTAGATGTCATTCGTGGCACAGTTGGGAGCTTCGAATATGGCTCCGGTATTGTTGGTGGTGTAGTCCTGCTCGAGACGAAAGATGCGTCCGATTTCACCGGTGGAGAGCCTGGCTTTGGAGGGTCGCTGACACTTGGCGGTCAAACCAATGGCGATGGGATTAACGGATCCGGCATCCTGGCATGGCAGCCAAGCGAGAAGGCTGAGTTTCTTTTCAATTACACCTATCGTGACCAAGACAATCAAGAAGATGGTAGCGGGAATGAAATTGGTAACTCGGCGTTTGAATTGCCATCCTTCCTCGTCAAAGGCCGCTATGCGTTCGATGACACGCACTCGATCATGGCGAGCTATACCCAATCGGATTCGGCTGACCGAGACGTGCCTTATGATACGTTTGTCACCGGTACGGATTTCTTCGGTAACGTCGATCGTGATGTTACGACACAAACCGGATCGCTTTTCTATTACTTCCAACCAGCCGGTAACGACCTGATCGACCTGGAAGCGGCGTTGACCTATTCAAACCAGGAAATCGACCAGACCTATATTCCTTTTACCAACGGGTTTGGTGCGGAAGTAGGCTTTGGCGTGGTTGATGCGGACCTGCAATATGAGCGTACAAAGCTGACCGTAAAAAATACGTCTTTTGTCCAGACAGGTTCGATCGAACACGAAATTCGTACCGGCGTTGAGTTTATCCAAAATGATCGTCTTGAAGCGAGCGCCGCCCCAGGCGGGACCGACAATCGTCAGGCGATTTTCATCATCGACAATATTGATTTCGGCAATGGCCTGACCTTTACACCCGCCTTGCGCTACGAAAATCAAACGCTTGAAACCGACTTCTTCGATCTCGATGCTGGGGAACGGGTCGAAGGCGAATTCGACGACAGTGCCTTGATGGGCGGTGCCTCGCTTCGGTATCAGTTCGAGAATGGTTTCGCGGTGTTCGGTAGCTATGCTTACACAGAAAGTCTTCCAATTCTGGACGATACGCCAACCACAGCGACGAGCAATCGATCGAATATCTTCACTGCTGAAGAGGCGTCTACATATGCTGCTGGCTTCAGCTACGACACCATCGGCGTATTTAGTGATAGTGATACGCTGTCTTTCAAGCTCAACTATTATGACACGACGCTCGAAGATATCACGTTCTTTGGCGGTCTCGACGAGATTTCTCAGCAAGGCGTCGAGCTAGTAGGCTCGTTCGCCATGGAGTCTGGCTTCTATGTCGACTTGAACGGTAATTTCTCTGACGGCGATGAGATCAATACGGCGGGAGTCTCCGTAACCTATCGTAGCCTTACGGCTGATAGTGTTCGTGTCACGGCCGGGAAGCGTTTCGGACGGTTCTTGGATGTGAGCCTTGAAGCGTTGTCGGTTGCCGATGCTGACGTGTCCTTCCGGTCTGGAAACCCCGAGCAAGGTGATTCCTACAATATCTTCAATGCGCGTGCCACGATCAGTCCGCAATCTGGCATTCTGAAAGGCACGTCATTCCGCCTCGGTGTGGAAAACCTGTCCGACGAAGATTACACGCCGAACCTCTCAACGCGGAAGGCAACGGGGCAGAATTTCAAGCTAACGGTTTCACGCCAGTTCTAAGCACCTCCTCCCAGAAACCGTTTTTCTT
>ERZ1740059.268-NODE-268-length-29024-cov-7.069557_pt1 | contig 29024 bp, 28 predicted proteins | sample MGYA00581744_ERZ1740059 | MGnify/ENA primary metagenome ERZ1740059 (study PRJEB43018, sample SAMN04849738) | marine metagenome | isolation source: floating plastic debris | place: Pacific Ocean | collected 2008-08-28 | study: EMG produced TPA metagenomics assembly... | reverse complement strand
AAAGGGAATCATGCTAGCTATGAAGAGCGTGCATGTTGCCGCGGCGACCGCCGCGCCGACGCGCTTCGCGTGCTCCCTCCTCCTCCCGCGACCTCTCCCATGGTGAACCCCACGGATCTGACGCTGCTCGAGACGCTCGAGGCGCTGCTCGACACCCGGAGCGTGACCGAGGCCGGGCGACGGCTCGGGCTGAGCCAGTCGGCCGTCTCCCATCGCCTTCGCCGCCTTCGCGACGACCTGGGGGACCCGCTCTTCGTGGCCGGGAGCGAGGGCCTGGTGCCGACAGAGCGCGCCCGCGCCCTGGAGGCGCCGGTGCGCGAAGGGCTCGGCACGCTGCGCGGCGCGCTCCGGGCCGCGCGACCCTTCGACCCCAACGAGGAGCGGACGCTGGCGATGGCCGGCTCGGACGGAACGGAGCTCGGGGCGGCGCCACGGATGCTGGCGGCCGTGCGAACGGAAGCGCCGGGGCTGCGGGTGATCACGCGACCGCGGGTCCCGGGGTGGAGCGAGGCGCTCGCGCGCGGGGAGCTCGACCTGGTGATCGTGCCGGCGGGCGTGCCCGGGGTCAGCGAGGAAGCCGAGAAACCGGCGCTCGTGCGACGCCGGCTCTTCGATGAGCGCTTCGTGGTTCTGCTGCGCAGGGGTCACCCGGCGGCAAAGCCCGCGCTGACGCTGGCTGGCTACGTGGCACTCGACCACGTGCTGATCAGCCCCACGGGGTCACAGAAGGGCATCGTCGATCAGGTGCTCGCGGCCCGCGGCGAGCAGCGCCGCATCGCCTTTCAGCTGGCGCACTTCTCGTCGGGCCCCTTCTTGATCGCGGAGACGGACCTGGCGCTGACCTGCCCGGCGGTGCTGGGGCGGGACGCGGCGGCGATTCTCCCCGTGGAGGCGCATCCGCCGCCGCTGCCTCTCCCTTCGGTGCCGATCTTGCTCTGCTGGCATCGGCGGAGTCACGAGGACCCGGCGCATCGGTGGCTTCGGGAGCGGCTGGTGAGGGGGATGGCGCGGTGAGGCGGGGTGCCGGGGTCGATGCCACGACATCGGTGACACTCGCGGGCAAGGGCAGGGGGGCCGTTGGTGAATCCGCGGAGAAGGCGTAGAACGGCCGCCATGCAGATCGAGGACATCGAGGTCGGTAACGGGGACGAGGCCGTGGCGGGGAAGCCCGTGAGCGTGCACTACACGGGCACGCTCACCGACGGCACCAAGTTCGACAGCTCGCTCGACCGGGGCCAGCCCTTCCAGTTCCAGCTTGGCGGCGGCCAGGTGATCAAGGGCTGGGACGAGGGCGTCGCGGGCATGAAGGTGGGCGGCAAGCGCAAGCTGACCATCCCGCCGGAGAAGGCGTACGGCGAGCGGGGCTTCCCGCCCGTGATTCCGCCGAGCTCGACGCTCGTATTCACCATCGAGCTGCTCGGCGTCGGCTGAGCGCCGCGCGCGTGGATGGATGACGCGCGTTTCCTGCACCTCATCACGCTGGGGCGCGGGGGACGGGCGTGGCATTCTGTGGGCTCATCGTTGCGGGGGGCACGATGCGCAAAGAGAGCGACCACCAAGAGCTCCGGCGGCTCTACGACCGAGATCCGGCCGCATTTCTACAGCGTACCGGGGACGACCCGGCGGGCGCGCTCCTGCTCTTGAAGCTGGGGGCCGCGGTCATGGAGCAGCGCAACGACCTCGCGTTGCGGCTGGCGGCGCGCGCCCTCCGGGAGATGCCCGACCGCGCCGAGGCGCACCTCTGGACGGCGATGATCTACCGCCGGCTTCACCACCCCCTCGCGGCGATGGAGGCCATCGACCGGGGCGAGCAGGTCGCCTCCACGCCCGACCAGCAGCACTGGGCGCGGCAGCAACGCGGCGCAGTGCTTCGGAGCCTCGGCCGGAGCGAGGAAGCCGCGGCCGTCTACGACGCCCTGCGCGAGGAGACGGACATGAGCACCGGGCGCCGCGTGCGCGTGCTCATCAACGCCGCGAGCGCCTATTGGCCGCTCGACCGGCTCAGCGATGCCGATGGCTGCCTCGACGAGGCGGCGGCGATCGCGGACTGGCCCGTGCGCGAAAACACCGAAGCCTGGTGCCACGCGATTCGCGCCTGGGTTCACGCCGCACGGGGCGATGGCGACGCGGCCTGCGCCAGCGCCGAGGCGTCGCTCGCGGCTACGGGACAGGAAGCGCTGCTGGCGCATCGGAGCGCGCGGCGCGCCCGCGCCCGGGGGCTCGAGAAGGTCGGGAACTTCGCGGCCGCTGACGCCGAGCTGGTCGCGCTCGCGGGCGAGGCGCGCGAGCAGGGCTGGGCCGATGAGCTCGACAAGGTCCTCGAGGACCTGGCGACGCTTCGAAGGCACGCCGGGAACGTGGAGGGCGAGCTCCACGTGCTGCGGGAACGGATCACGTTGATCCATGCGGCCCGGGAGCGGGAGCGCGCGCAACTCGCTGGGCTGGAGGCCGCGCGCCTAGACGCGGCGTGGAAGCCGTGAGGCGCGGGGTGAACGGCTAGCCGCGGGGATCGAGGACGCGGCCGAGGAAGAGGATCGTCCCGCTCGCGCGATGGACGATGGCGAAGGCGAAGGGGCGGTCCGCACGTACGACGACGGGCGGTACCGGCCGGGCCGCGCCGCGCGAGGCGACCACCACGGCGGTGGCGGCCGCAGCCTCCGTGCCCTCTTCGTCGACCTTCACGAAGGCCTCGTGAAAGGCGCTCTTGACGTAGAGGAGCTCCCCGCCACGCTCGCCGGGCGCCATGCCCGTCAGGTCGGCGGCGAGCGGGTCGAAGACCTGCCGCATGCCGAGCGCCGGCATCAGACGGACGAGCGGCAGCCGCGCGCCCTCGAAGGTCCAGCGCGGCATCGTGAGGTCCACGGGTCGTGGCATGCGCCGCGTGGCCATGGCGTCGGCAAGCTCGCTCTCGACGTTCTCCAGCCCGTCCCGCGCGCGCGGCACGACCAGCACCATGCCGTGCTCGCCGCCCGCGTAGGGGAGCTCGACGACCTGCGCGCCGGCCGTCTCGGCGTAGCCGAAGGAGCGCGTCTGGCGCATGAGCGGAAGGGGGACGCCGGCGGCCGCCCCATCGGCGAAGAAGGGCGCGTCGCGGGTCGCGGCGGGGTCGAACTCGTGCTGCCAGGACGCGAGGAAGTAGACGGCGTTGACGAGCACGAGCCGCGTCAGCGCGTCCAGCGAGCCCTCGGGAAGGAGCTCCGGGATGCGCTCCTGCGTGAAGTCGGCGACGTCGCCGTTTATGCGCACGCGCTGCGCTTCGGGGTCGCCCTGGAAGCTCACCGGAACGAAGGGCGCCCGGTAGCTGTCCCGGAGCAGGGTGAGAAAGGCCGGGTCGAAGCCGAAGGACTGCTCCCCGTAGAGCGTGTTGACGACGCGGAGCGTCTCGCCGGCGTTGAAAGACGTGAGGATGCGCCCCGCGGACGCGTGGCGGGCGGCGGCGTCGCCTTCGAGGTGGAGCACCCGCGCCATCTCGGCGGCGGTGTCTCCGCGGGCCCCGGCCCAGGTCATGGTGAAGGCGAGCGAGAGGCTCGCCGGCGAGAACACGAGGTTGCCGGCAGGCGCCGCGCCGTAGACGTCCATGGCAAAGGCATTGGACGCTCGCGCGAAGGCGCCGAGCTCCGCGGCGGGCGGGGCCGCGGCGGGCGAGGGCGCGGCGCTCACCTCGGGCTCCGGCGGCGCGGGCGGCGGCTCTGGATCCGCTTCGGGCTCCGGCGACGCGGGAGGTCCGCTCGAGCGTGCGCTGCAGGCGGCGAGGCACGCCGCGAGCGCGAGCCGGCGCCGGTCAAAGCCCGAGCGCACGGAGAATGTTCCCGATGATGGGAAGGCTCTTGAGCAGGTCGAGGAGCCCGCCGCCCGCAGGCTCCATGGCCGTCGAGGCGCTCGGCGCGGCGGCCGGGGCCGCGGGCGCGCTCGACGCGCTGGGCGCGGCGTAGACGTCGTCCCAATCCTCGAGGATCTCCTCGAGCTCGCCCACCAGCGACGTGTAGTCCTGGATCATCGACTGCAGCTTCACCCGCTCGGGCACGGCCTTGTCCGCGATGGGCGCGAAGGCCGCCTTCCGCGTCGCGAGCTCTTCGCGGGCCCGGCCGAGGCAGCGCTCGAGGGCGCCCTTGGCGTCGTCGGCCTGGGCCCGGTCCATGAAGCCCTCTTCGGCGAGCATCTTGAGCTTGCCCGCGAGCCCCTCGGCGTCGCTGACCGTGAACTCGTCGTGGCGCTCCACGCAGTCGAGGGCGATGGCGTGGGCCTGCCCGGCCGCGTGCCGGAGCGCCGCGTCGTCCCGGTCGCCGATGTCCCACATGTGCAGCGCGTGGTAGGCGCCGCGATAGCGGTCCTGGGGGTTCGCGCTGGCCATGTCCTTCTGGGCGTGGGGGAGCTCGTACTCCTCCTCGGGCTCGTCCGGGGTGCCCGCCGCACGCTCGGCGTGGCGCACGGCCATCTGCGCCGCGACCTGGCCTTCCATCTGCTGTTGGAAGCCCGGCGTGTACTTCGCGTAGAGCTGCGCGTACTGCGTCGTCAGGTGGTGGTTGGTGTCGGCGCCCATGGCCGCGTTCCACTCGCTCTGCGCCGTGAGCCACTGCTGCTCGCTGAGGCCGGCCTCGGCGAGCAGGGGCCCGAGCTGCTTGCTGCCGGCGAGGCCGGCCATGATCTTGGCGTAGCCCTCGAGGGAGATGCCGCCCTTCACGTCGCCGGAGGCGTCGGGGACGTCGGCGAAGTGGTTCTTCATCGTCTGCTGCTGCTGCAGCGTCGCGAAGCGCGCGTGGAGCTGGCCGCTCGGGTCGGCCTCCATGCGCGCCCACCATGCGTTCCAGGCGTGCGCCCAGGTGTTTTCATCGATGCCCTTGGAGGCCAAGAACTGCTGGAAGTGAGGCGTGAAGCCCGGCTCCCCGTGCTGGGCGCGAAGCGCCGCGTGCTGGCCCATGATCTCGGCGCAGTCCTGCATCGAGATCCCGTGAATCCGCTCGTCACCCATCGTTCCTCCACTCCGTCCACCGTGCCGCGACCGGCTCCCGCCGGTGCGCCTGCCCTTGCTACGGCCCGCGTTCGTGGGGCTCCCCTCGCCTCGCGCCGGAAGGTACGCCGGAGCTGGCGCGAGTTGAAGCGGGCTGGCGCATGCGGGGCCGCGCGCGCATAGCTCGCCGGCCATGCTCACGGCGGTCTACGACGCGATGGCGCCGCTCTTCGAAGCGCCGGCCTGGGCGAGCCAGCTCGCACAGACGGTGGTGGCCATCTTCGCGGTCTTCGGTGCGCTGCCCATCGTGCCGACCTACCTCGGGCTCACCGGGGAGCTGGCGCCGGGCGAGAAGCGCCGGGCGCGCAACGGCGCGTTCCTGACGGTGCTGGTGACGGGGACGCTCTTCACGATGGTGGGCGGCGACGTGCTCCGCGCGCTGGGGCTGCGGGTGGCGGATCTCCGCATCGCGGGCGGGCTCACGCTCCTGGTCTTCGCGATCCACGACCTGCTCTTCAGCCGCGCGGAGCGGAAGCGGAACGCGGCCCGGGCCGATGAGGAGCTGGGCGCCGAGCTCGGCCTCGAGACGCCGGACGTGGCCATCGTGCCCCTCGGCATTCCGCTGATGCTGGGCCCGGCTTCGATGACGGCGCTGGCGGTCTTCGCCCAAACGAACGGCCGGCTGCTCACGCTGGCGGCGTTTCTGCTGAACCTGGGCCTGAACTACGTGATCCTGTGGAACGCCGACGCCATCGCGCGGCGCCTCGGGACGACCGCGGTGCGGGCGGCGGGCAAGGTGATGGGCATCTTCCTCGCGGCCATCGCCGTCGCGATGCTCCGCGCCGGCGTTCACGAGCTCATCACGGACGGCCTAGGCTGAGCGCGGCGATAGCGCGCGTCATGGTCAGCGCGTCGGAGATCTGAGAGGGTCCCGGACATGACGCTGCCGACACGTGTTCGCGCCCATGAGCTGCATCCCGAAGGAGTCTACCGGTTCCTTCTCGGTGGATATCCACTGGTCTGGTGCGCCTCCGCAGGCAAGCACCGTCCGAGCCTCCCCTACGCCGCCGGCGTGGACCACTGGTACCGCGACGTGAAGCGACCTCCGGTCGTCCAAGTCGCGCAGGCTGCAAAGGTCCTGAGGGTCGAGGTCCTCCCGCAGGCAAACTTCGAAGCCGATGCGCTCGGCCTCGAACAAACCATGGGCCCTTACCTCTTCCTGTCGCCGGCTCAGGTGCCCAAGGCCGCCTTTTCGCCCTTCGCGGGCTCGGACGCCGAGGCATCACCCGCGTACGTCTTCAACGCAGAGAGTGCCATCGACAACGGCGGGACCGTCAACAGCGTCGCAGTCTCGTTCCTGCCCGACGAGTCCCCGGACCCCACGAGCTTCCGCGTGGCGTGGACCATCCCAGACAAGCCCGGCTGCGAGATCAGCTTCGGCCCGAAGATCCTCGACGTCGACTTCGAGCAACAGGTCCCTGGCGAGGACCATCACCCCTCGAAGTGGCCCGAGGCGCGCACGTTCATCGCTCCGTAGCGAGTCCACGCACGAGACGGAAACCAACGCTACGAAGAGCCTCGTCGGTGGTGATGGCGTAGCGGGCTGCGAGCATTTCCTGGCTCAGGGGGCTCAAGTAGCTCCCGCCCCGGACGGTGGTGAACGCTCGTTCGTCGTCTCCACCGTGCTTCCTGACCTGACCGCGCGGATCGAGCTCCGGCCGAGGGAACCACCTGTTGGAGCACAGCTCACGGACGTTGCCCGCCAAGTGCCGTACACCGTAGGGACTGATGTCCAAGGTCTCCCTGTCGACGGGCCGGCAACCGGAAGGGATATGGCCGCGCGAGACGACCCAGTTCGGTACGGCCGCCTCGCCCCAAGGGAAGCGCCGTTCATCTACACCACGACCGGCCTTCTCCCACTCCACATCCGAGGGGAGCCGCCAAGCCGGAAGCTGACTCCCGGCGCTTCGCCACAGCGCGAAGCCGTTTGCCTGGGTTGACGAAATCCATCGGACCGGCGCCCCGAGCGCTTCGAGCGTGTCTGCCTCATTTGCTACGCGACCTGCCGAGACCCGATCACCCTCGATCCAGATGTATGCGCGCCCAGTTTCGGCGTTGGGCATCATCGACTCGGCCCGCTCTCTTTCACCCCGCTTCAACAAATCGCGGACGAACTCCATGTAGGCCGCGACCGTCACGGGGTTCTCCTGGATGATGAAGTCCTCCAGCCAGATCTCCGTGCGCGCGTAGGCGTCCAGCGCTCCGCCCGGGGCGCCGACGACGCTCCAGCCGGCGGGGACGAAGCAGGCGCCGGGGCCCACGGTGCCCTCCTCCGGGAGCCACACCGGGCGCGGCCGATCTTCGCCCGGAGGCGTCGTGTTCCAGGTGCCCTCGCGCTCGATGCGCACCGGGTAGCGCACCGTCTCGTGGCCCGGCGCCTCGAGCACCACGAGGTAGCTGCCCGCCGGGAGCGTCAGCTCGAAGGGCGTCGTCAGGCCGCTCCGGTAGACGCGGGTCTGGAGGCGCCGGTCGAGCTCCTCGTAGCGGTGGATGGTCACCGCCGCGCCGCTCGGCGTGCTGTCCAGCGCGAGCGTGCCGAGGCCCGCCAGGAACCCGGCGTGGCGCCCCGTATCGTGCTGCCGCAAGAGGCGCTCCCAGCGCCAGGCGTCCCGCCGGTCGCCGCGCTGCTCGGCCGCGAGCACCTCCTCGCGCGCCAGCTCCGCGATGCGACCGTGCGCCGCCGTGCTCTCCGGGTCGTGCTGAAGCGCCGCCCGGAGCAGCTCGAGCACCTCGGCCTCGGCCTCCTCGAGGGCCTCACGCTTCGCGTTCGCCGCGTCCTCCGCCCGCCACGCCGGGATGCGGTCCGCGTCCGGACTGTCGTCGCGCAGCCGCCCCAGCATCGCCTGCGCGTCAGATCGTAGCTGCCGCTCCTCGGTCCGAAGCTCCTCGAGCGCCGCCTGCTTCGCGTCGACCTCCCGGAGGACCTGCGCGGCCTTCTCGCGACGGGCCTCGCCGGCCAGCCAGCTCCGCAGCCTCCCCGCGAAGGCGCCGCCGTCCCGGAGCCGTGCGCCCGTCTCGACGCGCGTCGCCTCGTCGAAGAGGTCACGCAGCTCGCGCGGCACCCGCGCCTGCGTCGGCAGCTCCGGCCGCGCGCCGGCGACGATCTCCGCCCAGACGGCCATGCCCGGTCCGTCGTAGGCCATCTGCCCGACGAGGATCTCATAGAGCACGATGCCCAGCGCCCACACGTCGCTCGCCGGCCCGACGGCGTCCGTGTGCCCGCGCGCCTGCTCCGGCGCCATGTAGCGAATCGTCCCGAAGATCTCGCCGCTCCGCGTCAGGGCGCGCTCGTCGTCGTCGATCTGCGGCGCGCCTCCCAGCGGCACCGGCGTCTCGTCCGGCGCGGCCTCGCCCATCACGCGGGCGATGCCCCAGTCCATCACGTAGACCTCGCCGAAGGGCCCGCGCATGAGGTTCTCGGGCTTGAGATCCCGGTGCACGACGCCGCGGCTGTGCGCGTAGCCCACCGTCTCGGCCACGCGGAGCAGCGCCTCCACGAGCGTCCGGCGCCGCGCCGGGAGCGTCTCCGCGGGACCGCGATGCACGGCGCGGATGACCTCCTCGAAGGTCTGGCCGCGCACCTCCTTCATCGTGAACCAGGGACGCCCATCGTCGAGCACGCCACGGTCGTGCACGGGAACGACGCCAGGGTGGGCCAGCGCCGCCGTGATGCGCGCCTCGTTCTGGAAGCGCCGAAGCGTGGGGTTGTGTGGCGGAGAGAGGTGCTTCCAGCCCAGCACCTTGAGCACCACCTCACGCTCGAGGCGACGGTCGAAGACACGCCGCACCACGCTCGATCCGCCGCGCCCGAGGTGCCCGCGGTCCTCGTAGCGATCGGGGAGCGCACCCGAGAAGTGCCCCGAGGGCCGCACCCCGCTCGTCCCCACCGGGACGGGCCCCGTGCCGACGGTCCCGGGAAGCGGCGCCTCGTCGCCGCGAAGCGTGGTCGCCTCTTCCTCCGGCGGGCGCACCACGGTGGGCTCGAGGTTCTTCTCGGTGTCGTCCGACACGCGCGAGAGGCTACACGAGGAGCTCGCTCGCCACCGAACCGGCGTAGTCCCGGTCGCCATCCATGCTGACGCTAAGCCCGAGGGCGCGAAGACCGGCGTTGTAGACCTCCGTCGCCTGGCGATCGACGTCGATCACGCCCGTGCGCAGGCGACCGTTCGCGCCGGCGACCAGATGGAAGACGTCCTCCACGTCGTGGGCCCGGCCGTTGCCGAGCTCCGTGCCCGCCATCACCAGCGCGTTGTCGAGGAGCGTCCCGCCGTTCTCGTCGACCACCGTGTCGTCGAGGCGCTCGAAGAGATGCGCCATCTCCGCCGCGTAGAGCCATACGTGATCGAGCATCAGCGCCTCGACGGGACCGGGCGCCAGGCGATGCCAGTACTCGTGGGTAGTCTCCCCGTCGTCGTAGCTTCGCGTCTGCCCGTAGGCCTCGTAGCTTCCGTAAAGGCGGATGCGCTCGCCGCCGCTCGTGAGCTGCAGGTTGCCGAAGCGGCAGAGGTCGCACTGGAAGGCCAGCACGCTCACGTCCACCATCGCCCGCCAGAGACGCATCCAGCGGTTCACGTCCATGCGCACGCCCTCGTTGTTGGTCGTGCGCTGGATCTCGATCATCTCCGGGTGGTCGAAGACGCCGGGATCCTCGGCCCGGCACGTCGCCGGCGGCGCCTCCATCTCCGCGTCCGGGTCGAAGATGTTCATCTCGAGCTCGCGGATCTTCTCGACGTGGAGCGCGACCTTCGCCTTGCTCTCGTCACTCAACCCGAAGGCATCGCTCGTCACGTAGCGGTACTGCTCGAGGGCCGTGTCGAGCACGCTCCGCGCGTAGCGCGCCTCCCGCGCGCGGGCGCGCTCCGTCTCGCTCGGCGGGCCGCTCGAGCCGGGATCCATGGGCAGACTCCCGAAGGTCCGGTCGAAGAGGCGCTTCGGGTCCTCGATGGGCGCATCCGTCGCGATGCCCGGCGCCGCCCAGCTGTGAATGTGCCGGCTCTGACCGTCCTGCCGCGAGTAGCTCCCGGCGATGAGGGACTGGATGCGCGTCGGCGCTCGTCCCCCGTAAGCCTCCTGGAGCACCCGCTGGTCGATGCTCGCTCCCGAGCGGCGCCCACCCACGAAGACCGTCTCGGAGCCCCGCGCATGGTTGCCCGTCGAGCGGCTGCCCTTCTCGTAGTAGACGCCGCGCACGAGCGCGAGCTTGTCGGCGACGCGCGCGAGCGGCGCCAGATGCGGGCTCATGAAGCCGTCGCGCTGGTACTCCGAGGGGATGCCCAGGCCGAAGTAGAAGGTGAGCACGCGCGGCGGCGGCGGCGGGTCCGCCGCGAAGACGCTCGACGCACGCATCTCGGAGAGAAAGGGCAGGCCGATGGCGATGCTGCCCGCACCGCGGAGCAACGTGCGCCGGCTGAGCACGCGGCGATAGCCGGGGTTCCGCGAGCGCGCACGGTCCTTGGGGCTCATCGCCGGTCCTCCTCGCCGCGCAGGCGCGTGAAGCTCGGGTGCGTGGCGATGGCCACGAGAAGGTCGACGTAGCCGCCACCGGCGCGCCGCGCGGCGTCCTCGACCTGGAGCACGAGGCAGCGGTCGGCGGCGCCCGTGCCCAGCCCGCGACGCAGCGCGTAGACGAGCGGCTTTTCCGCGAGGCATTCGCGCACGGCCGGCAGCTCCGCGAGGCCGTCGATGAGCTCGTCGACGTTCGCGTAGGGCTGGAGCACCTCGCCGTCCTCGTTCGGGATCCAGCCGTCCTCGCGCGTCGCGTTCCCGTGCACGTCCTCGGTCTGGTAGCGCCCGGTGCCGTCGAAGGGCTCGAAGGCGTAGGCGAGCGGGTCGAAGGCGCGGTGGCAAAGGCCGCACTCGCCGGTGCTCGGGTCGAGGCGCTCCTCGCTCCGTGCGCGCTCCGACGCCGTCTCGGGCAGCGCGGTGGTCGTCGTGTCGACGCCGACCGGCGGGTCCGGGATGTCCCGGCAGGTGAGCGCGCGAAGCAGGAAGAGCCCGCGGCTCACGATGGAGGGCCGGTTCCCGTTGGCGTGAGAGGCCAGCACGGCGGGCTGCGTGAGCAGACCGCGGCGCTCGGGGACGCCGCTCAGGTCGACCCGCTGCGGCCCGGAGCCCGGCACGTCGAGGCCGTAGACCTCGGCGAGTGCCGGCGTGAGCACCGTCCAGTCCTCGGTGACCAGGTCGAGGAGCCCGCCGCGCGCGCCGGTGCCGTCGTCGCCCCAGAGCACCGCCTCCGTGAAGGCCTCCGTCTCGGCGCGCATGGCGGCGGTCTCGGCCGGCGTGAGGCCTCGGGCGGCCTGCTCGAGGCGCTCGAGGGCCACCCAATCTTCGACGAAGGCGAGCGACGCGGTGAGCGCACGCGGGTCGTCGGACATGCGCCGCACCGCCGCCTCGAGGCCTGCAGCCGTCGCGAGCTCGCCGTCGTCGGCCGCCGCGCGAAGCGCCTCATCCGGCGTCGACGCCCACACGAGGTAGGCGAGCCGGCTCGCGAGCTCGCGGGGCGAGACCCGGTCGCCGGCCGAGCGATCTTCCAGGTGGTAGAGGAACTGCGGCGACTGCAGCATCGCGCGGAGCACGAGGCGCGCCGCGACGTCGAAGTCGTCGCCCTCGCTCGCGACCAGGTCGAAGACGGGCAGGAAGCCCTGCACCTCCGGGTCGCGGAGCGGGCGCCGGAAGAGGCGCTCGCCGAGCACCTCGACGAAGCTGCGGGTGCAGTCCGGCCGGAAAGCGCGGCACGTGATGAAAGGGCCGAGGTCGGCCGCCTCGGCGGCCGCTTCCGCGAGCGCCGCGTAGGCGGTGACGTGGTCGAAGGTCGTCGTCTGGGCGCGGCTGCTGGTGGTCGCCGGCGCGCGCGTCTCGAGGGGGAGGGCCCCCGCCGCGGCGCCGAGCGCGCCGCTCTCCATGGCCTCGGCGCTCAGACCGAGCGCGTCACGCAGCGACGCGAGCACTTCGTTGCGCGTGAGCCGCGCGAGGAGCGGCGTCCCGGCGGGAGCAGGCACCTCGACGCACGCATCGAGCGTCGCCGGTCGCGCCCCGGCGGGGATCGAGGGCGGCGCGTAGGGCTCGCTGATCTCACCCGTGCACGCGAGCGCGAGGCCGAGGAGCGCCCAGGCCCCACGGACGCGGGCTCGTCCCACCGACCGTCCCCACGACATCGCCCGTGGACCCTAGGCGAGCGGGCGCGAAGCCACCGTTACGGGGCGGGCCTAGATCGTACGGCCGAGGGCGCGGAGCCCCTCGGCGTCGAGCATGTAACGCCGCTCGACGGCCTCGCCGCTCGGATCGTCGGTGTCCGGCCGGGTCTCGACGAAGCGAAACCCAAGGCCCTCGAGCACGCGCGGGGAGGGCACGTTGCGCACGTCGTGCGTCGCCTCGACGGCCGGCGCGCCGAGCGTCTCGGCGAGGAAGCGAAGCACCGCCGCGGACGCCTCGCGCGCGTAGCCGCGACCCCAGCGGTCCCGTACGACGGCGTAGCCGAGCGTCGGCATGTCGCCGTCCGGGAGCGTCAGCTGGCAGGTTCCGGCGAAGCTCTCGGCGCTCGGCGGGCCCTCGCGGTCGAGCACGAGCCAGTTAAGCCAGGTCGCGTCGTCACGCGGGCTGATGCCCCGCGCCATGCGCCGCGTGACGGCCTCGTGCGCGGCGCGCGTCCTCGGCGACTCGGCGAGGAACGCGTAGAGCGCGGGATCGCTGAGCGCGTCGAAGGTGAGCTCGGCGTCGGCCGCCCGGAGGGGCACGAGCCGGAGCCGCGCCGTGCGGAGCTCGGGCGCCTTGGGGCGCGGTGGAAGCACGCGCGCCATGACGAAGTGCGGCCCGATGCCGGCGATGTCGAAGCGCTCTCCGTACGTGCGGAAGCCCGCCCGCTCGTAGAAGCGCAACGCCCGCTCACGCGCGTTGCACCAGGGCACGGCCCCGCCAGCGTCTCGCGCATGCGCGACCAGAGCGTCGAGCACGCGCCGGCCGTGGCGCGCGCCGCGATGGTCCGGGTGCACCGCCATGCCGCGGATTCGCCAGTCGCCCAACACCGCGTGCCCCGAGGGGTCGGCCTCTGGAGCGATGGACCCGATGGCGACGAGCGGCGCCTCGGGCATGCCCAAGCGCACGCCGGCGTGGTGCGCGCCCTGCACCTCGTCGCCGGGGTAGGCGCAGTCGGCGAGGGTCTGGTGGGGGCGGAGCACCTGGTGGCGAAGCGCGTGCGTGTCGCGCGCGGCGAGCGCGACGACCACCGGCGCCGAATCCGAAGCCATGCGGCGTCATAGCAGGACGCGCCGCGCGCTATTTAGCCCTTGCGCTCATTAGTAGCGTCGCTAAAGAAGCGGCATGCAGGACGTGTTCAAGGCGCTCTCCCACCCGACGCGCCGAGCGGTGCTGGCGCATCTACGCCGCGGGGACGCGACGGCCGGGGAGCTCGCGGCGCTCTTCGACGTCTCGAAGCCCACCATGTCCCGGCACTTCCAGGTGCTGCGGGACGCCGGGCTGATCCTCTGCGAGCGACGCGGGACCGAGCTCGTCTACAGCTTTCACGCCAGCGTGGCCGAGGAGTTCCTCGGCGTGCTGGCCGGGCTCCTCGGGGACGCGAGCGCATCTCGCTCGACGAACGTGGTGAAGTGATGTCGTCCCGGGCTCTCCGCGCGCTCGGCGCATTCCTCGCCGTGGCCCTGGTCGCCTCCCTGGTCGGCGCGCTGGTGCTGCCGGCCGATCTGCAGGCCCCGGTGCACTTCGGGCCGGACGGGACGCCGGACCGCTACGGCGGCCGCGCCGAGGTACTGCTCGCGTGTCCGGCGCTCCTCGCCTTCTTCCTGGGCATCGGCACATGGACCCGCCGCCGGCCGGAGCTCGAGGCCTCGGGCACGGCCCTCGACGCCTCGCTCGTGAGCGGCGGGCTGCTCCTCGTGGTTCTTCACGGCGCGATCCTGCTGCTGGCCGGTGGCGTGCCCGTGCCGCTGCCGGCCCTCGTGCGCGTCGGCCTCTCGCTCCTCTTCATCGTCATCGGCAACGTGATGCCGAAGACGCGCACGAATCACCTCGTCGGCGTGCGCACGCCGTGGACGCTTCGGAGCGCCCACAGCTGGCGTCGCACGCACGTGCTGGCGAGCCGCCTCTTCGTCGGCCTCGGGCTCGTTCTGCTGGTGCTCGCGCTCGCCTGGCCGGCGCGCTTCGCGGCCGGGCTCCTGGCGGGCCTGCCCGTGGTGGTCGTCGCGCTCTTCGTCGCCTCGTGGCACTTCGCGCGCCACGAGCCGTCGGCTCCCTAGCGCTTCAGGGGTCGAGCGAGCTCGGCCCGCCATAGAGCTCGGAGTCGAACGTCACGGTGCCGTCGGGCTGCCGCGTGAGGATGACGAGCTCCTGGTAGCGCTCGGCCTGGGTTCCGTCGAAGGTCGCGCCGAGGCCCCGGAGCAGCGTGGAGTTGTAGCCGCCGGAGTGGCCGATCATCAGGTAGGTCTGCCCGGGCACCTCGCGCTCGACCTGCCAGGCCGAGATGTCCTCGGCGAAGCTCGTCCAGCTCATCCACTCGAAGGGCGCGACGGTGATGGTCAGCCCGAGCCGTTCCGCCAGCGGCGTCGCGCTCTGGGACCCGCGGATGAACTGCGTCGTGATGATCTCGTCGATGCCCGCGTCCTCGAGGCGGTCCGCGAGCGCGACGGCGCGCACCTCGCCCTCGGCGTTGATGGGCGGGTCGACGCCGGGGTCGCGCTCCGTGTGGCGCACGACGTAGTAGACGGTCGGTCCGGCGCCGGCGCCATCGCCGGTCGCGTCCATGGTCGCGTCGCCGGGAGCCGCCGCGTCGTCACCACAGCCCGCGACGCCCGCGAAGGCGACGCCACATACGAGGAAGAGTCTCATCAGTCGCATGGCTGGCCCGTCTGGGGGCTCGCGACGCAAGAGACAATCACCGTTTGCGGGTGGATCGCTCGCGAGTAGGCCCACGCGTGGCGCCGTCGGTGCGCGTGCGGCGGGCGCTACCGAGCCACGGGGTACTTGGCGAGCTTCCGCTGAAGGCTGCGCCGGTGGAGGCCGAGGCGCCGCGCTGCCTCGCTCACGTTGCCGTCGCAGTCGGTGAGCACGCGCTGGATGTGCTCCCACTCGACGCGGCTGAGCGAGGGCGTCGAAACGTCGGTGGCGGTCGCAAAGGGCGCATCCGGACCGCGCGCGAAGGCCGCCAGGACCTCGTCGGCGTCGGCGGGCTTGGTCAGGTAGTGGAGCGCTCCCCGGCGTACGGCCTCGAGCGCCGTGGCGATGGAGCCGTAGCCCGTGAGCACGACGACGCGCATATGGGGCTCGCGGGCGAGCAGCGTGGGGACGAGGTCGAGGCCGCTTCCGCCGGGCATGCGGAGATCGACGAGGGCGTGCTCCGGAGCTTCACGATCCACCAGCGAGAGGGCCGCCTCGGGTCCCGCGGCCGTCCAGACCTCGAGACCTCGATCGCGAAGCGCGCGGGCGAGGCGCTCACGGAAGACCTCATCGTCGTCGACCAGGAGCATCGTGCCGTGGAGCGGGGCGCGGTGGAGCGGGGCGCTCGGACCGGAGGATGTGCTCATGCCGGGCCGAGCGCCATGCGTACCCGGGTGCCGGCGCCGGGGCGCGTGTGGATGGCCAGCGTGCCGCCGAGGGCCTCTGCCGTGACGCGCGCGAGGAAAAGCCCGAGGCCCATGCCCGTGCCCTCCTTGGTGGTGAAGAAGGGCTCGGTGGCTCGTGCCGCCGTGGCGGGATCCATGCCCGCGCCATCGTCGACGACCTCCAGGGCGCCGGCCTCGAAGCGGATGCGTACCCGTCCCGTGGGGGACGAGGCGTCGAAGGCGTTGTCGACCACGTTCGTGAGCGCCTGGAGCGTGGCCCGGCGCGGTGCGGAGAGCGTGCCCGATCCCTCGACGTCGAGGCGAGCGCGACGCGCCGCCGGTAGGGCCTGGCGGAGCGCGTCGACGAGCTCGACGAAGGCGAGACGCTCCGGAGCCTCGCCCACCACGTCGCCGGCTCGCGCGTTCATGGAGTCGAGGATGGCCCGGCAGCGATCGACCTCCCCGCGGATGAGCGCAGCGTCCTCGGCGACGTTGCCGAGGCCGCTGCCCTCGAGGGCGCGCGTGAGCTCCTTGGCGACGACGGCGATGGTGCCGAGGGGCGTGCCGAGCTCGTGCGCGGTGCCGGCCGCGAGGGTGGTGAGGCTCGCGACGCGCTCGGCCTGCGCCGTGCGCTCGCGGCTGTCGCGGAGCTCGGCGCTGAGGCGCGCGACGAAGAGTCCGAGGAGCCCTCCCGTCAGCGCGAAGGCGAGCCACATGCCGTAGAGATGTCCGGCGAAGCCGTCGTCGCCCGCGGTCGCGTGGGCGGCGTGGGCGGCGTGGGCGGCGTGGGCGGCGTGCTCCGCGTGGCCGGCGTCCAGGGCGGGGACCGCGGGCAGGAGGAAGAGGCTCCCATAGGCCAGTACGGCGAGGCCCCAGACGAGCGCCGTGGCGCGCGGCCCACTCGTGACGGCGGCGAGCACGACGAGCACGAAGTAGACGACGCTGAAGGGGTTCGACGCACCACCCGTGAGCGCGAGGAGCGCGGTCAAGAGACCGACGTCGAAGACCAGCGCCTCGACGGCGAAGCGGGGCCGCCGCGCTCGCTCGACGTTGCTGACGAGGCCGAGGCCGAGGAGCGCCCCGAGCGCCCCGAGCGTCGCCCGGGAGCCGCCCGCGACGCTCGGCCCGAGGCCCTCGACGAGCGCGGTGCCGAGGACGAGCACCACCGCCAGCGCGAGCCCGCCCCAGCGGGCCCGCACGATCCAGCCGGGGCCGGTGAGCGGAGCAGCCACGGCCGGAGCCTAGCGGCGACGCCGAGGCGGCGGGAGCGGCGAATGGTCGCAGGGCAGCCCGGGGCCCTGCGCTCCGCTCACTTTCGGAAGATCGTGTCGAAGGGGCGGAACGTGGCCCGTCGAGGGTGATGCTCAGACGTTGAAGCGGAAGTGCATGACGTCGCCGTCTTGGACGACGTACTCCTTGCCCTCGAGGCCCATCTTGCCGGCGGCCTTCACGGCCTGCTCGCTACCGAGCTCGAGGAGATCCGCCGCCTTGATGACCTCGGCGCGGATGAAGCCCTTCTCGAAATCCGAGTGGATTTTGCCCGCGGCCTGCGGCGCTTTGGTGCCCTGACGGATGGTCCAGGCGTGGACCTCCGGGTCGCCGGCGGTGAAGTAGGTGATGAGGTCGAGCATCCCGTAGCCCGTGCGGATCACGCTGTGCAGCCCGGGCTCCTCGAGGCCGGCGCCCTCGAGAAACTCCGCCCGGTCTTCCGGCGGAAGCTGCATGATCTCGCTCTCGATGGCCGCGCTCACCACCACCATCGGCGCGCCGCGTTCCTCGGCGAGCGCCCGGACCTTGGCGACCAGCGGGTCGTCCTCGGTCGCGCCGAGCTGGTCCTCCTTCACGTTCGCCACGTAGAACATCGGCTTCGCGGTCAGGAGGAAGAGCTCGTGGGCGACGCGCGCCGTGTCGTCGTCCATCTCCCGCGGCGAACCGTCGGCGAGAGTGAAGAAGGTGCGCGCGAGCTTTCCCTCGTCGAGGTGCGGGAGCAGGGCGTCGCAGAGCACCAGCGCCTTCTTCTCGAGGGGGTTGTTTCCTTTGGCAGCCTTCTGCGCCTTCTCGTGGCGCTTCTGCACCGTCTCGAGGTCCCGGAGCACGAGCTCGGTCTCGATGGTCTCGATGTCCGCCAGCGGGTCCACGCGGTTGTCCACGTGGAGCACGTTGTCGTCCTCGAAGCAGCGCACCACGTGCGCGATGGCGTCGGCCTCGCGAATGTTCGAGAGGAAAGCGTTGCCGCGCCCCTCGCCCTTGGACGCGCCGCGCACGAGCCCAGCGATGTCCACGAACTCGACGGTCGCCGCCACGACCTTGGCCGGCTCGAAGAGGTCCACGAGCGAGTCGAAGCGCGGGTCCGGCACCGGGACGATGCCGACGTTCGGCTCGATGGTGCAAAAGGCGTAGTTGGCGGCCTCCGCCTGCTTCGACGAGAGCGCGTTGAAGAGCGTCGACTTGCCCACGTTGGGGAGCCCGACGATGCCGACCGAGAGAGCCATGCCCGTCCTCTGACGCGGCCCGAGGGGGCACGCCACCCGGCCCGAGGGATCGCCAACGAAACGGTCACGCAGGGCGTGCGACCCTCCTGCCCCCACGCGTCGCCGTGCTCCTTCGCACGCCACGGGCGATCCGCCTGCCCCGGATGCCCAGGCTGCGGTAGCGTGATGACGCACGAAGGGCGCTTTCGCGGCCGCGGAACCCGCTCGTCACATCCCCGTCACCACCAGCACGCAGCGTCACCCCGCCATGGGCTCCCGCATCTTGGTCGTCGAGGACGAGAGCGATCTCGCTGAGCTCGTCGCGTTCAACCTCAAGCAGGCCGGTCACGTCGTCGCGACGGCGGGCAACGGAGCCACGGCGCTCGCCGAGATCCGCCGTCAACGCCCCGATCTGGTCGTCCTCGACGTCATGCTCCCGGACATCACGGGCCTCGAGGTGTGCCGCCGCCTACGCCGGGAAGAGGCCACCTCCCGGCTCCCGGTGCTCATGCTGACCGCGAAGGGTGAAGAGGTCGACCGCGTGGTCGGCTTCGAGGTCGGCGCCGACGACTACGTGGTGAAGCCCTTCTCGCCGCGGGAGCTGCTGCTCCGCATCGAGGCCATCCTCCGGCGCATGGGCGCCCAGGAGGACGAGGGACCGCAGACCATCACCGTGGGGGAGCTCGTGATCGACGTCCCGGGGCACCGGTGTGTCGTGGACGGCGAGGAGCTCAGCCTCACCGCCCTCGAGTTCCGCCTGCTCCTCGACCTCGCCAAGCGTCGCGGCCGCGTTCAGAGCCGGAACGCGCTGCTGGAGCGCGTCTGGGGCTACGCACCGGGGATCGAGACGCGCACCGTGGACACGCACGTGAAGCGGCTCCGCGAGAAGCTCGGCAGCGCCTCGGCCTACATCGAGACGGTACGCGGCGTCGGCTACCGCATGCGCGCCGAGCCGAACTGAGCGTGTCCCCGAAGTAGACTCGCGTCATGGGAAACGGCGGTCTCAGGCGCTCGCTCGTGAGCGCCATCGTCACCGCCATCGGCGCCCTCGTGCTCGCGCTCCTCCTCCTCGAGGATCCACTCGTCGTCGTGCGCCTGAGCCAGCTCGCGAAGGAGACGCTCGAGGCCGCGCTGGACGACGTGGAGGCGACGATGCCCGCCGGCGAGCTCGGTGCGGTGCTCGCCCAGGCGGGCGCACGCTGCGGCTGCCGCATCACCGCCTACGACGAAGGCGACGCCTTGGCCGGGGACTCGGTGCTCGCGGCCGGGGCGCAGCCCGAAGAAGGCCTGAGCGCGCTGCACGGCAGCGAGCGATCCACCTTCCGCCGGGGCGAGCGGCCGCCTTCCCGCACCGCGGATCGCTTTCTCGCGTTCCGAAGCGTGTCGTATCGCGGGGAGCCGCTGGTGCTCGAGGCCACGCTCTCGACGGCGGCCAGCCAGCGCATTCGCTCGGCCGTGCGCGAGCTCCTGCTCATCGGCGGCGTCCTGGCCATCTTCGTGGCGCTCTTCCTCACCTACGCGCTCAGCCGCGCCCTCGTGCGTCCCGCCCGCGAGCTCACGGAGGTGGCCGACGCGCTCGCGGCGGGCGACCTGAGCGCCCGCACCCGGTCGACGCGCGAGGACGAGCTCGGCGCCATCGGCCGCGCCCTCGACCGCATGGCCGACCAGCTCGCCGACCGCATCGACAACCTTCGCGCCGAGCAGGACCGGCTCCGCACCATCGTGAACTCGATGGTGGAGGCGGTCTTCGTCACCGACAGCCTCGGGCGCATCGCGGCCACGAACGACGCCCTCGATCAGCTCGTGGACGGCGACCCCATCGGGCGCACGGCCATGGAGGCCATCCGCTCGCCGGAGCTCCACGAGGCCGTGCGTGCGGCGCGGAAGGGCGAGGCGCGCGCCGTGGACCTCGACATCCCGCTTCTGGGCGAGATGCGGAGCCTCGCGGCGCAGGTCGCGCCGCTCCCGGACGGGGCCGGCGTCGTGGCCGTGCTCCACGACATCACGCGCCTGAACGAGACGGACCGCATTCGCCGCGACTTCGTGGCCAACGCGAGCCACGAGCTCCGGACACCGCTCACGGCCATCCGAGGCTTCGCCGAGACGCTCCGCGACGGGGCCGTGAATGACCCGGAGGCGGCAGACCGCTTTCTCGACGTCATCCTGAAGCACACGCTCCGGTTGCAGGCGCTGGTCGCGGACCTGGCCTCGCTCTCGAAGGCCGAGTCGCCGACGCAGCGGCTCACGCTGAGGAGCGTGGACGCCGGCGCCGCGCTGGCCGAGGTGATCCGCGGCCTCGGCGCGAAGGCGGAGCAGGCCGGCGTCACCGTGACCAGCTACGTCGACCCGGACGTCCCGCCGGTCCTGGCGGACGCTCGCGCGCTCGATCAGGTGCTCGTGAACCTCGTCGACAACGCGATCAAGTACAGCGCGGAAGGGGCCGAGGTGCAGGCGCGCCTTCGCCGCGACGGCGACCGCGTGGCGGTGTCCATCTACAATCCGGGGCCCGGCATCGCCGCCAAGCACATCGACCGGCTCTTCGAGCGCTTCTACCGCGTGGACCCCGGGCGGGCCCGCGACGTAGGCGGCACGGGCCTCGGGCTGGCCATCGTGAAGCACCTCTGCTCGCAGATGGGCGCCCAGGTCGCCGTCGAGAGCCGGGTCGGTGAAGGGGCGACGTTCACCGTCAGCCTGGCCGCGGCGACCCCGTCGGAGGCGGGCGAGGCAGCGGGCGCGCACTCGGAGGCGCGTCCGTGAGCACGCCGAAGCGTCGCCGTTGCGGCGCCGCAACCGTGGCGAGCGCCGCGCGCCGGGGGCGCTGGACAAGCCGGGGTGGCTCTGAGACGGTGCGCGCGATCCGGGGCCTCCAGGAAGGTCTCGCTCGTACCGGCCACACACCGCGAGCTCCCTTCCCGTGACCAGTTCCACCCCGCCCGGGCCTCGCGGCCGCTTCGTGCGCCTCGTGCGCAGCGAGCAGAACTTCCTCGCGCTCATGGGTGTGGGGTTCTTGGCCGTGGGCGCGGTCTATCAGGACGCCTTCCTCGCGCGCTGGCTGGGCTTCGCACTGGCCGGCTACTCGGCCGTCGCGAACGACAGCATCCAGACCATCGGCACGTTCATCGCGTCGAACCGCGGCAAGCCGTGGTGGCTCCTCTGGCTCTTCATCGGCGGCATCTTCTCGGCGACGGTCATCTACAGCTGGAGCGTCTACGACGGGGACGTCACCTACCAGCGCCTCGCCTCGAAGGGCTTCGAGACGACGCCGGAGAGCTTTGGTTTTCTCCAGGTGGCCGCGCCGCTCTTCCTCATGATCCTCACCCGGCTGCGCATGCCGGTGTCGACGACCTTTCTGCTGCTCTCGAGCTTCACGACGAGCACGAAGGGCGTGACGAGCGTGCTCGCCAAGAGCCTCTCAGGCTACGTGGTGGCCTTCGTATGCGCCATCGTGGTGTGGACGCTCGTGTCGGGCGTGCTCTCCCGCTTCCAGCGCCAGGGGCCGCCCCATCCCTGGTGGACGGTGGCCCAGTGGGTGACGAGCGGCGCGCTGTGGAGCGTGTGGATCCAGCAGGACGCGGCGAACATCGCCGTGTACCTGCCCCGGCAGCTCGACGTCGCCGAGCTCGCCGTCTTCGTCGGCGTCGTGGTGGTCGGCCTGGGCGTGCTCTTCAAGATCGGTGGCGACCGGATTCAGCAGGTCGTCGACGAGAAGTCGAGCGTGCAGGACCTGCGCAGCGCGACGGTCATCAACTTCGTCTACGCGGTGATTCTCTACATCTTCAAGATCCAGTCGAAGGTGCCCATGAGCACCACCTGGGTCTTCATCGGGCTCCTCGGCGGGCGAGAGCTCGCGATGGCGTTCCGCGGGGCGTCCGGAGGAACGGTGAAGGAAGCGGCCAAGCTCATGGGCCGCGACCTGCTCTACACGACCATCGGTCTGATCGTGTCGCTGATCATCGCGGCCGCGGTGAACCCGAGCGCGCTCGGGCTCGAGTAGCGCTCACGCGAGCGACGCGGCGGCGGGCGCGCGGTGCTTGCGCTGGTACCAGAGCCGGCGCGGGAGCCAGAGCCGGTCGACGAGGAGCTTACCCTCGAAGTGGTCGAGCTCGTGCTGGAAGCAGACGGCCTGCATGCCCTCGAGGACGCGCTGGTGCGTGTCGCCCTGGCAGTCCTGGAAACGCACCTTCAACCGGGCAGCGCGGAAGCCCCGGACCACGAGGCCCGGAAGCGAGAGGCAGCGCTCCTCGGCGATTCCCGGCTGCGCCTCGGCGAGGACCTCGGGGTTCACGTAGATCTCGGGCGCGTCGCCGGTGCCGCTCATGTCGACGAGAAGCATGCGGAGCGGCGTCCCGATCTGCGTGGCCGCGAGCCCGATGGCCGGGCCGTCGGCGCGGAGCGTATCGATGAGATCGCGGGCGAGCGCCGTGGCCGGCTCCCCGAACTCCGTGACCGGCTGCGCCTCCTCGCGCAGCCGCGGGTCGGGGTACGCGAGGACGGGACGGGCGGTCACGCCAGGCCCCCATCGAGGACGGGACGGGCGGTCACGCCCGGCCGCTTTCCGGGACGGGACGGGCGGTCACGCCCGGCCGCCTTCCGGCGCGCCACCGCCATACACCCCCGGGCGCGGGGCCGCGGAGCGGACGAGCGGCGCAGTGATGACGATGGTCGCGACCAGGAGCACGAGCTCCAGCACGTACACGGCGTTGTAGCCGGCGGCCGTGCCGCTCCCGAGCACCTCGTCGAAGAGGTCGCGGAGGATGCCGCTGAGCGCCATCGCCGTACCGGCGGCCGTGGCCTGCACGGCGCCCCACGCGCCGAGCGCGAGACCGACCTGGTCGTCCGGCGCCCGGTTCATCGTGTCCGTGAGCGTCGCGTGGCCGAAGATCGCGCCGCCGAAGCCCACGAGGAAGTTCCCGACGAGGAAGAGCGGCATCAAGCCCGTCACGGGCGACGCCAGCACCATCACGAAGCCGGGGATCCCGAGCACGGCGCCGAGCTGCGTCACGCGCTGCACGTCGCTCCCGCGGCGCAGGATGCGCGAGGCGTAGCCGAAGCCGCAGAGCCCGCCGAAGGCCAGCAGCGCCGTGAGCTTGGTGGTGCTGGACACCTCCATGCCCATCACCTGCCCGCCGAAGGGCTCGAGGATGACCTCGGACAGCCCGAAGGCGAGCGTCCCGAGGCCTACGATCACCAAGCGCCGCCGGGCGTGATCGCCCTCGAGGAAGGCCGCCCAGGATTCCCGGAAGCTGGGTTCACGCTCTCGCTTGGGCTGGTGCCGCGCGGGTCGCCGCGTCTCCTGCTTCCACATGGCGATGACGTTCAGCGTCAGCGTAGCGAGCGCGGTACCCTGAATGACACCCACGAGGCGTGCGTGGATGTAGTCCTCGAGCGCGATGCCGAAGAGAAGCGCGCTCCCCATCATCCCGATGAGGAGCGTGACGTACATGAGCCCGACGACCTTCGGGTGCGCCTCCTTCGGCGTCAGGTCCGTGGCGAGCGCGAGGCCCGCCGTCTGCACCGTGTGCATGCCGGCGCCCACGGCGAGGAAGGCGACGGCCGCCGAGACCACCCCGATCCACTCCGGAATCCGGTGCGACTCGCCCTTGCCCGCGAGGACCAGAATCGCGAAGGGCATGAAGGCGTAGCCGCAGAACTGCCACATGGTCCCCTTCCAGATGAAGGGAACCCGTCGCCAGCCGAGCTCGGAGCGGTGGTGGTCCGAGCTGAAGCCGATGATCGCGCGGAAGGGCGCGAACACGATCGGCAGCGCGATCATCAGCGCGACGAGCGAGGTCGCCACGCCCAGCTCGACGATCATCACGCGGTTCAGTGTTCCGACGAGGAGGACCATGGTCATCCCCACCGAGATCTGAAAGAGGCTCAAACGGAGCAGGCGCGAGAGCGGTAGGTCCGGCGTCGCGACGTCCGCGAAGGGCAACCACCGCGGACCCATCGCGATCCACTTCTGAACCGCCCTCTCGCTCCAGCTGCTCACGTGGGCCTCTCAGCGCGGCCTCGCCGCGCTACACGTCCTTGTCGCGACCGCCGAGGTGCATCCCGGTCCACTTGCGATCGAGATTCCACATATCAAAAGCGAAAGCCTTCGAGAACATGGCGGTCCAGAGCTTCTCCGCCGGCGTGAACGCGAAGCCCATCGACAGCATACCGGTCCACAGCTTCTCCGTCGGGTTATAGACACCCTCGGTGAAGATGTTGGTCCAGCGGCGATCTTCGATCTTCGCGAAGGGCGCGATGTTCCACGCGAGGGGCCCCAGCCAGCCGGTCTGGAACTCCTGCCGATAGGCCGTGAAGTTACCGTGGACGGTGCCGCCGGCGTCTTCGATGGCCTGGAAGGGCTTCCAGGCCATGCCCACGTTCACGAGGAACGCGATCACGGCGCCGCCGCCTTCGATGGTGCTGCGGTAGGTCGGTTCACCCGCGCTCTTGAGGTAGCCGTCCCGGATCCCCTTCGACCAGCTCTGCTCGAGGGCTTCGAGGCTGTCGAGGACGAGGACGTTGCCTTCCCTGACGCCGACGGAGGTCAGGCTCGTCGCCGCCTCCTGGGCCTGTGCCGCACTGTCGAAGCTCGCCGTGTATCCAAGCATGGACTCCTCCTCGTCTCTTCCTGGACTCGCTGTCCCTCGAACGTTCCTCGCCCTTTAGGGCCGAGGGCCGAGGCCCGGCGCAAAATTCGACCTACGCGATCGCAACCGGGCCTCGGGTGGGTTCAGCCGCCCTGCAGGAAGGCCGGGAACCAGTCGGTCTGGAACATCACCTGGAAGTGAATGTACATGGAGGTGAGCCCCAGGTAGACCCAGCCGATCGGGATCGCGATGTTGGGGTTCACGACGGTCCAAAGTCGTCCATTGGTCATTGGTTACCTCCTCAACCCAGCCAGGGGGTGAACGCGGCCACGAGCGCGTGCGCGACGACCGACGAAAGGAAAAAGAGTCGAGCCCCGTCGATCAGGTACTTGTGGAGCTCGATCGACTCCTTGAGGGTCAGGCCGGTGGGCCAGACGCGATCGGGATCATCGAAGTCAGCCATTTTTGTTTCTCTCCGGATGGCCCCGAAACGACGGAAGTGAAGCTCCCCCGACGCGCCGGGGCATTACGCGCGGGATTCGACGAGAATCGTCGTTGACGGTGTTCCGGACGCGACCCCGTCCACCCACCACGGGTGAGGCGAAATGCCGCGCCAGGACTTGGTGATCACTAAGCGCGGCTCCCCGCCGCTGTCAAGTTCTTTTTACAGTTTTGGGTGACTAGCCAGCTTTACACTCGTGAGCGTGCGCACTCGCTCCCCACGTCGGGACGGCCGGACGCCGGCGGAGACGGATCGTGGCGCGGACTAGAAGCGCAGGCCCACGCGGCCGCTGAAGCCGAGCGCCACGGCGCCGCCGCTCACGCTCGTCCACACCAGCTCCGGAAGCGCAGCTTCGACGTAGAGCGGTGACTCGCCGAGGTTGAAGGCCACCACAGGGCCGACGCGAAGGAGAACGCCCGCGTCCTGGCTCCCGGTGGTCACCTTGAAGAGACCGAGCTCCGCGCCGCCGCCGACGTGAAGCGGGAAGGTGAAGGGGCTGTAGAGGTAGACGCCGCCCACCTCGAGCGCGAAGCCACCGGCCGCCCCGAAGAAGGCATCGAAGCCCCCGCGCAGCTCGAGCCCGGGCGCGGCCTCGAAGCCCCGCCCGATGCGCAGGCTGAAGCTGCCGAGCGTGCCGCCGGTGCCGCCCTGGCCCGTCGAGAGGAGCGGGAGCGCGCCGACGCCCGCCTGCACGTGGAGCAGCCCGTCGGCGACGCCGTAGCGATCGCGCTCGGCAAAGGCGCGCTCGGCTTCGATGCGGGCCGCTTCCGCCTCGGCCGCTTCGCGTTCGCGTGCCTCGGCCTCTTCCACCGCGCGCTGCGCTTCTTCTTCCGCCTGCCGCGCCGCCTCCTCCTCGGCGCGACGCGCGTCGATCTCGGCCTGAATCTCGGCCTCGGCGGCACCGGCCTCGAGGCGACGTCCGACCACGTCGTCGCCCGCGAGCTCCGTGGCGCCCGCGCCCTCGGGGCGCAGCATCACGGCGAGCAGCTCACGGAGCCGCGCGTCCTCGCGAAGGCGCACCACCTCGGCGGCGAGCACCTCGACCCGCGTCTCCGCAACGTAACCGACGCGGAGCGTGAGCTCGTAGGCGCGGTCCGTGGCGCCGCGCACGAGCGGTACGACCGCCCAGTCGGCGCCCTGCACCTCGGCGACGGCGCGCAGCTCGTTCGCCGTCTCCGGCGGGTCGCCCAGCGCACCGACGGCAGGCTCGCGAAGCACCGTATGGCCGAGCGCACCGACGGCGGAGATGAGCGCTTGCTCGACCTCCGCGATGCGCGCCTCCGACGCGCTGCCCGTCGCGTGAAGCACGAGCACGCGATCGGCGTGCGCGAGACGCGGCAGCGCGAGCACGAGCGCCAAGAAGGTGAAAGCCGCCCCGAAGCGCGAACGCGCGTTCACGGTGGACCCCGCCGCACGGGCGAGAGAAGGCCTGGAGGACACGTCAGCCACGCCCGTCCATGCTTGCAAGGGCCGTGCACGCAGCCGATTGCGGCGAGGCGAGCATCTACCCCAGGGCCTCGATCACGGCGGCCGGCGCCTGCACCAGCTCGATGAGCACGCCCTCGCCGCCCAGGGGGCTGGCCTCGTTGCCCTTTGGGTGGATGAAGCATACGTCGTGACCGGCGGCGCCCTTGCGGATGCCGCCGGGCGTGAAGCGCACGCCCTGGGCGCCGAGCCAGGTCACGGCCGAGGCGAGGTCGTCGACCCAGAGCCCCACGTGGTTGAGCGGCGGCGTGTCCACGCGCGGCTTCTTCTCGGGGTCGAGGGGCTGCATGAGATCGACCTCGACGGCGTGCGGTCCCGCGCCGATGGTGAGGATGTCCTCGTCGACGTTCTCCCGCTCGCTCTGGAAGTCCCCGGTCTTCGTGAGCCCGAAGAGGTCGACCCAGAGGTGCGCGAGGCGCCCCTTGTCGGGGCCGCCCACGGCGATCTGCTGGAATCCCAAGATCCGAAAGGGGCGTGCGCTCATGGGCGGGTCCTATCATGCCTCCGGCGGCCATGACCGAACGCCCGACGAGCCTGACCGGCATCAAGCCGACGAACGAACCGCACCTCGGCAACTACCTGGGGGCCATCCGGCCGGCCCTCGGCCTGAGCGCGACCTACGACACCTTCTATTTCATCGCCGACTACCACGCGCTGACGATGGTTCGGGACCGCGAGGCGATGCGGAAGAGCGTCTACGACGTGGCGGCGACGTGGCTCGCCTGCGGCCTCGACCCGAGCGCGACGACCTTCTTCCGCCAGTCGGACGTGCCCGAGGTCTTCGAGCTCGCGTGGGTGCTGAGCTGCATGGTCGCGACGGGGCAGCTCGAGCGGGGGCACAGCTACAAGGACGCGCTCGCGAAGGGCGAGGCGCCGAACGCGGGCATCTTCAACTACCCGGTGCTGATGGCGGCGGACATCGTGCTCTACGACACGAACGTCGTCCCCGTGGGCAAGGACCAGAAGCAGCACCTCGAGCTGACGCGGGACATGGCGACGCGCTTCAACCACCTCTTCGGGGCGGGGGAAGAGCTCCTGGTGGTGCCCGAGCCGCTGATCGGTGAAGCGCAGCTCGTGCCGGGCCTCGACGGCCACAAGATGAGCAAGAGCCGGGGCAACGGCATCGTGCTCTTCTGGCCGCAGAAGAAGCTGCGGAAGACGATCATGAAGATCGTGACCGGCTCCGAGCCTCTCGAGGCACCGAAGGAGCCCGCGGGCACGCTCTTCGAGCTGACGCGGCTGCTCACGCCGCACGTGGCCGACGAGATGGCCGAGAGGCTGCGCGCGGGGGGCTACGGCTGGGGCCACGCGAAGCAGGACTTCTTCGAGGCCCTGGATGCCGAGCTCGCGCCGATGCGCGAGCGGTACGAGGCGCTCCGCGCCGACGAGCCCGCCCTCGACGCCATGCTCGCCGAGGGCGCCGAACGCGCCCGCGTCCGCGCTCGGCAAACCATGACCCGCGTCCGCCACGCCATCGGCATGCGCTGAGCGCGCGTCGGCTTCTCTGGTTCAGTCCTCCGCCTTGGGTGCCTCCGGCGTGCCGAGGCTCTTGGGGAGCAGCTGGGCGACGAGAGCTTCCGTGTCTCGGGCGATGTCGCCGCTGGGCGAAGGGTGGCCGGCGAGGTGCAGCATCGTGAGGCCGTGCACGGCGGTCCATAGGCTCCAGGCGAGAGACGCGGCGAGGCCTCGAGGGCGCTCCGGGAAGCTGTGGTCGAGCCACGCGCGGGTCGTGGCGACGAAGCAACGGTCGAAGCTCCGCCAGGCCACGGCGCGCGAGTCGGCGTCGCGCGTGAAGTCGGCGATGGGCGCCCCGAACATCAGCTCGAAGAGCCACGGCTCCTCTTCGGCGAAGCGCCGATAGCCGTGGGCGAGCGCGAAGAAGTCCTCGCGACGACCGGTCGGCGGCTGGGCGCCGGCCATGTCCGCGAGCCGCCGAAAGCCGTCGTCGTGCAGCGCCCGAGCCAGCGCGCCCTTGTCGCCGATGCGCGTGTAGATGACCTGATAGCTGGCGCCCACGCGCTCGGCGACGCGGCGCATGGAGAGACCCACCGGCCCGTGCTCCGCGAGCAGCGCGTGGGCCGCTTCGACGATCTCTGCCCTCGTGGGCTTGCCAGCCTTCCCGGCCATCACTATGACAGTGCCATATGATGGCGTCATATTCCAGACCGAACGACGTGCTGGCCGCGAATCCAGGAGGCCCGCCCACGAACGAGCGGCCTACCCGGGGTCCCGGCCGCGCCCTTCAGCTCGGCGAGCTGCTGGGCGTCGCGGAGGCGGCCCGGCTCGCGCGACGCGCCGGCAGGCTGCGGGCCCGGCCCGCGGCGACCCCGCCCCGCACCGTGGAGGACAATCCCGGCAGGCTCGCGCCCGAGGCGAGCCTGGCGCCAATCCGCCGCAACCTTCGGCACCACGGCCACGCCGCGCGCG
>ERZ1740059.267-NODE-267-length-29028-cov-9.658268_pt1 | contig 29028 bp, 21 predicted proteins | sample MGYA00581744_ERZ1740059 | MGnify/ENA primary metagenome ERZ1740059 (study PRJEB43018, sample SAMN04849738) | marine metagenome | isolation source: floating plastic debris | place: Pacific Ocean | collected 2008-08-28 | study: EMG produced TPA metagenomics assembly... | reverse complement strand
TTACTTAAATAAAGTTAACAGTTTGTTGCAAAAAGAAAGCTGTTCGCCTTATCGCGGAACTACAGAAGTCAAGCATCTTCTCTATGCTTTAGTAAGCGATTACGGTTTAGAAGAAATCAAAAAGCGCGTCACGAATAAATTAACTAATCTCAAATGCGCGGCTTTTTATGGCTGCTATTTACTACGCGCTCAAAATATGCCTGGTGAAGATCCTTTTAAACCAGAAGCGATGGAAAATGTTTTCCGTACGGTGGGTGCAACGCCTATTCATTATAAAGGTCGTACTCAATGCTGTGGATGGCCGCTTTCTAGTTATGCTACTACCCAATCTTTCCAAATGGCGGGTAAACATATCCAAGAAGCAATAGAAGCCGGTGCGGATTGTCTGGTTACACCTTGCCCTTTATGTCACCTTAATTTGGATTCCCGTCAGCCAGAGGTAGAAAAAGTTATCGGACGTAAATTAGGTTTACCAGTATTGCATTTACCGCAATTAATCGCCTTAGCCTTGGGAGTTAGTCCCAAAGAGCTTGGTTTACAAAGACATATTGTTTCGACATCGTCAGTTTTGGAAAAACTGGGAGCTTTGACTTAGTTTGATTAGGAATGGCCACAACTGGCAGATTCCTAACGATAAAAATGTAAAAAACCCGAATTTGATCAAAAAAATCGGGTTTATATACATTTGTACTATTTGATCGGTGGCTGCTTATTTCAATTTTCGCTGCAATTGCCTGATATATTGATATATTTCCGGCAATTTCTGAATAATCGCCGAGGATTTTAAATATATTTTGTAAGGAATGGCTGGGTTTCCAGAAACAATTTCTCCTGGTGGCACGTTGCTATGAACCCCGGCTTTCGCCGATACGGTTGCGCCATCGCCTATTTTGACTTGATTGGCAACTCCTGATTGTCCTGCTAAGATAACGCGATTACCAATTTTAACTCCTCCAGCTGTAGCTGATTGTCCGGCGATGGCACAACCAAAACCCACTTGAGTACCATGTCCAATTTGCACTAAGTTGTCAATAATCGTATTCCGGCCAATGCGAGTTTCTCCTACTGCTGGACGATCGACTGCACTATTGCAACCAATTTCTACTCCATCTTCTAAAACTGTACAGCCAGATTGCTCCATTTTTAACCAACCTTCTTTTGTGGGAACAAAACCGAAGCCCTCAGCACCAATAACCGTACCACTGTGAATTACGCAATCGGCACCAATGCGAGAACGTTCGTGAATTGTACAGTTGGCGTGTAAGGTAGTGCGATCGCCAATTTTAACATCTGGATAGATCGCGACGTTGGGATGGATGCAGGCGTTGTTGCCAATTTCTACGTTTTGTTGAATGACAACATGAGCACCGATATAAACGTTGCTGCCAATTTTTGCAGTCTCATGAATTACCGCCAAAGGGTGAATTTCTGGAGCGGGATGCCAAGGTTGATAAAATAATCCAATTGTTTTAGCAAATAACAATCGTGGTTCTTTTGTTGCTATCCAAGCAATTTCATTTTCTTGTGCTTTAAGAAGCAATGATTCGTCGTCCGGTAAAATCAAAGCATTAGCACTTGTTTTATCTACCACATGGGCAAATTTTGGTCCTTCTATATAGCTAATAGTACCAGTTGTCGCTTCATCAACTGCGGCCAATCCAGTAATTTCTGGATCGAGATTGGGCAAGTTAGCGAGGCTAGACAAAGTAACATTTTCACCCAGTTTTTTGACGATTTCGCTGAATTTCATTGTTGCAATTGAAATAACAATAATTTACCAAAGTTTCCTAATTTGTCTCTATCGACTATTTGTTGTTCTAAATATATTAGATGCAGGACTAAGGCTGCGTGTCACAAGACTTGGGTGGTGCCGTACACTCACCGTCTTATTACCTTAAAAATCAGTCAGTGTACAAGCACCCTACAAGAAAAAGGCGGCCAGTTGCGGGCCGTCCTAAGATGATTAAAAAATGACGATAGAGTACAATATATTGGTTTCTATACCGTTTGTTTCATTCAGAATAATTGCCATTTCATATTTGTAAGTTATCAGTATTATTTAGGACTTATAAAGCTAGATTATTTGTCAATGCCCCAATAAGGCATAGCCCATAAGTAGCGAGGCACGGAAAATTATAGGTGAGGGAAGGCTGTCATGCAATAGGCTGTCATGCAATAGGTATCTCTAGTTTGAGGTTAATTTACTTTTATATACATAGTTATGTTTTTTTGCGCCTACTTACTTAGGATTGGCAACTCGATTTTTCATGCCCCATTCCTAGCCCAAACCCTTGATTGCTGCTTTCCTATGTGTAAGTTGTATTATTGACTAGCAATTTTAATTCACATTAATACATTTATATGCCCCACAAGCCTGCACTTACTTGGAGATACAAATTAAAGTGCCCTATCGAATTGTAAATATAAAGGCATAGGAGAAGGCTCGGGTAAAAAATTTTAACCCATGCCCTATACCCTATGCCCTGTATCCAATTTATTTTTATCTCTTAAGCAGTAAATAGTACAATGTTCCGTTACCACCTGTAACCCCAGCCCTATCACCTGCTACTTTTCCAGTACCCATGAAGTAATCTACTCTTCCAGGTGTTTTAATGGCGCTACCTGTATCTTGATCTAATACAAATCTACTAACACGACGATACTCTAATTGCCCATTTTCTCCAACATAAGGAAATCTTGTGTTAACCAGCGCTAATGCACCAGGAGGCATCAGAGATTTATCTGTAGCAATGGAACGTTCTGGAGTTAATGGTGCATTAATACTACCAATAGCTGGTTTATTGCCTTTGTCTCTAAAGAAAACAAAACGTTCCCAAAGCGGTAGATAATCGTCCATCGCCTGGGGGTTACGCTGGAAAAAGTTAATAATTCCAGGCATTGTCGTTTGTTTTTGAGTAATTTTTCTGTCTTTAAGTAACGCTCTACCGATACTAGTCCAAGGATAATCGGTTGCTCCGGCATAACCAACACCTGTAACGGTACCATCAGTTAACTTCAGCTTGGCAGAACCTTGGATATGAATTAAGTATGCATCAAAGCGATCGCGGAACCAAAATAGTTCCAAACCGCTTAAGCGGCTATCTTTTCCTAACAAAGCATCCTTTCCTTCCAACTCTAGCCTTGTGGGTTGTGGTTTTTTCCACTGTTTAAAGTCGGGTGGTAATGCATAAATAGGATACTTGAACTCCGAAGTGCGAACGAGACTTGCTTCGTAACCTGGCTTGTTGTATGCAGTAAATATAACGGTACACTTGCCGTCGTTACCGACTGATTTGTAAAACGTAAACTCGCGTCGAACTGCTGCTTGCAGTTGTGCTGGGGATTTAGATGTACGTACCAATTGACGGAAACGTAACAAACTACGACGCACGCGGTCTATCGTAATCTCCTTGATGGGATAATTTTGATAAATTTTGGCGGCGCTGGGAGCTTGCAAATAACGCAAACTATTATTAATAGACTCAATTAATGCCCAGCGATCGCCAGCTTTACCTTTTCCTTTTCCGCCCCAAAAGAGTTGCTCATCCCAACCCAAGCAGGTGCGTTTGGGGGTGCAGTTATTGGACAAACCAATTGGTTTCAATACTCGAGTCGCCGGAGTTATACTTGGTCGTGGCTGTGGAAATCTTCGAGGAATGGTTGGTATGATAATAGGCTGCGGTACTCTTTTAGGAATATTTGGTACCGGGGGTGGCGTTATAATCGGCACCTGAGCAACAGTCGAACGCACAGAGCTAAGTAAAGCAATTCCCAGGCTCAAGGAAAACAAAGCAAGGGTTTTTCTCATGATTTATGTAAATCTTTCAACACTAGAACTAAATATTGGTTCAACTCGAATTGCAACAACCCGAGACGGACGAAGTACCATGTATTCGCCGCTTATATTCTTAATTGGCACGTTTATAAAGTCATGAGAAGCAGCCTTGGGCATAAGTTCGCCGCTGTACCACTTCTGAAACTCTTGAATTGTCGGAAAACGTACTTCTTCACGGTGTCCACTTTCCATCAATAGGTATACTGCGTATTCGCTTGCACTTCTAGGCATAATTTTTGAATCATTTGAAACACGTCCACCATATTGTTAACCCACCTATTGCCCTAATGGAAAGGGGAAAAAGCCCGGATATTGAAAAATATATTGACGGCTACTCATAGGAATTTTTTTATATGAAAAAAATTCCTATGGGAACTCTTGACATTTGCAGCATTGGGGACAGTTAAATATCATAATTTTCAATTAGTTTCTAGTGTTCGTTACCCGACAGTTGTAATTACCACTTGTAATAATTGAAAAGTACGAATTATCTCGGAGTTTTTTTACTCAAAAAGAGTATCCTCAATCTTTCCATCATGACGCAAGGTAACTGAAAAACTGTTCCCAATAGTCCATTGATTTCATCGATTTTTCCGACTCTTTCAAAATTTATATAGGTTTTAACTAGCACAAAAGAGGGCTACGTATAGTTTTTCGATTCCATCGGTTTATGCTGCACCGCTGACGGCTACCCATGACGGCGAGTGTTAATTTGTTATTTAATTCAAGTTCTCATCGATACCGAGTTTATAAACATAAATATTAGTAGAGATTAAAAAAAAACTAGTTTTCTTACACCACAGGGAGTATTTGAGATAATATTTCTTTTGTCCTCATGTCGTCCCTCCCCACTTATGAGAATTTGTTTAAGGAGAAAAAATCTCATGGGAACCTTTGACTCTAAAAATCAAGAGCTTTGAGACATAATTTATTACTTAATATCATCTTAAATGTCAAGAGCTACTAATTACTTTTTCTTTATCTTTACTCGGTAAATACTTATAACTATTTTTTATTTAGTACTTGAGTATTTTAGGTATTTTATTTCGTAATAAATAAGTTAAATTACTGCTTATAGTATTAGATGGACCGCTATCGTCTATTTTCGTAATCCCGTTTTTGGCAATGGTAGGAAAAAAGCCAATTAAAAGTAAAATACTAGATTATATACAGGTTAAGCATAAACAAAGCCATTTGACAGTTAAATACATAGCAAATAATACAGGAAATTCTAATTCAAATTTATATAAATTTCTTACTTTTTACTAAAAAAAATAAAATATGTACAAAGGTAGATGCAATCCCTACCCAGGGGTAACATATCATACTATTGAAAATACATATAGATTGGTCAGAACTACAAAAATTTACCGCCGCAGGGTAGATGCGGTAATGAAATAATCGATGTCTTACATTAACCACTTACACCAAAACAATTCGGGTCGAGATATAGTGCATTCAAAATTTCTAAAAGTTGCACATGTATTAGTATCGTTTATCGTTGTTGCAATTTTCATAGTAACAGGGTGGTTAGTTACTCGGGATGAAAAATTCCTACTATCTGATTCGGCTTTTATAATTGCTTGTGAATCTGTAGTGACAACTACAATTCTTGCAATATTGATTTGGAAAGGTACCAGGATAATTGAAGGTGCTTGCAGTCAGCGGGATAAGGCAATAAATGCACTCAAGGAAAATGAAGCAAAGTTCAGGAGTGTTGTAGATACAAGTCTTATTGGTATTATAGAAGCAAATGCCGATGGTAATATTCGTACGGTCAACGAGCAATTTTTAAAGATAACAGGCTATACGCATTATTGTTTGCAAGCTGGTAAATTAAATTGGTTTGATATTACGCCATCAGAATATAAAGATATAGATAAACAAAAGTTTTCTCAAGCTAAGGCTGTTGGAAGTTGCACGCCCTACGAGAAAGAATTAATTTGTGCTGATGGTAGACAAGTTACAGTTAAGGTTAACTGTACCTCGATCTATGAGAAAGCTAAACCCAATACATATATTATTAATGTCAGAGAAGGCAATCAAATTGAAGAAAATTCTATTTACCAGCAATATTGGCTTGAACATCTGCTTGATGTAATGCCAGTACCGCTGTTGTTAATTGAACCGGGAACAGCTAGAGTAACTTTTGCGAATAAAGCATGTGACAAAATGGCAGGTGGGAAATTTCCTCTGGCACAATCTCAAGAAGAACATCGTAAATTGTATCGTTTTAATAATGAATCGGGGAAAGTTATCGATTCGGAACTTGCACCCTTGATACGAGTTGCACTCGGTGAAAGGTTTGAAGGAGTTGAGGTTAACTGGCTAGAAGGAGAAAATATCCGTCCAATACGGCTATTTGCAGATACTTTACCTCCAATGTTCGGTTATGGAGCGACTTGTGTAGCTTTATTTGAGGATATTACTAAAATCAGGCAGTTAGAAACATCTTTGAGTTTGGGGAATGAAAGGCTTGAGTTATTATTTGAGACAACTCAAGATTTAATATCTTCGGAAAAGCCAGAAGAATTAATCCAAGTTTTATATAGTGAGATTGCTGAAAAAATAGGTTTAGATTGCTATTTATATTATTTAGTCGAACAAAATCCTCAAGGAATAAAGTTAACTTCTTATAGTGGAATTTCTTGTTCTCAAGCAAAAAATTTTGAATGGCAAAAATTTGGTCAAGGAATTTGCGGTACTGTAGCCCAGAAGCGTAGGGGTATCAAGGTAGAAAATGTACCTAGTTCTAACGATCGAAGTACAGAATCTATTCGTGGTTTAGGTATTTTAGCTTACTACAGTTGTCCTTTGATAGCCCAAGGACAGCTTTTAGGTACGATTAGCTTTGGTAGTCGGACTCGTTGGGACTTTGCTAGTAAGGAAATAGCTATAATGCAGGCAGTTTGTAATCAACTAGCGATCGCAATTCAACGCGCTAACTTAATGAATTCCCTACAGCAAGCGAATCGCATCAAAGATGAATTCCTGGCTATCTTATCTCACGAATTGCGATCGCCATTAAATAGTATCTTGGGATGGGCGCAATATTTACGGGTTCGCAAGCTTGATGAAAACACCACATCACGAGCCTTAGAATCTATTGAGCGTAATAGTAGAGAACTTCACAATGTAATCGAAGAATTGCTGGATATGTCGCGGACAATTCAAGGTAAAATGCAGCTTAATATCCGCGATTGTAATTTAGTTTCAATTCTGATCGCTGCGATCAAAAATTTGCGTTCGGCAAGCTTTGCTAAGAAAATAGAAATTAAATTATTAGTTGATAAAGGTTTGGGGACAGATGATATAGAGAAGACAGGATTTATAGATTATAAAGAGCAGTTGAATCATGTTGGATCTCTAAATAAAATTCCTGTTTCCCATGAGGCTATAGACAAAAATGCCAATTTCTTAGTTTCTGGGGACATTCAGCGTTTAAGGCAAGTCATTTGGAATTTACTTTCTAATGCAATTAAGTTTACTTCTTGTGGCGGCTGTATAGAAGTGCGATTATCAGAAGAGAAGACAAGCGAAACTTCATCATATGCCGTAATTCAAGTCAGCGATACAGGAATAGGTATAAATTCTGAGTTTATTCCCTACGTTTTTGACCGCTTTCGTCAGGGTGATAGTTCCAATGCCAGAGCGCATAATGGATTGGGATTGGGGTTAGCAATTGTACGCCATATAGTCGAATTGCACGGTGGTAGTATTGGCGTAGAAAGTCCTGGTGTTGGCAAAGGCTCTACGTTTACAATCAAATTACCACTTCTCGAATCAATTGAATCGCAATCTCTCAAAAACAAATGTAAAGGTAAGTTTGTAGTTATTAATTAGTAAATGCTGCTACCAGAAGGGCGAGTACTAATATCAACTCCGGCTCATTACTTATTATAGAGCCACTCCGCACAAAGATGGCGGTTATTATTTATTACTCCCTACTCCTTACCCTTTACTCCTTAGGAATTATAGTTAGTTTTCAAGTTGACAAAGCTCGCCAAGTTCTAGAACCAACAATACCATCTGCAGTTAAACCTCGACGACTTTGAAAAGCTTTAACTGCTGTTTCAGTTAATACCCCAAAATCAGCATCAATTCTAATCGGGTAGCCCTTGGAAACTAAAAGCCGTTGCAAAACTCTTACAGCACTACCTCTGTTGCCAAAACGTAAAGTAGGTAATCTATTATTCACGGCATTTGCTTGCAATATCATTGGTAGTTCCAGCTAGATTGATATTTTCTTCCATCACAAATCTTTACTTATACTTTCATAGAGATAATCAAGCAATTACCTCTGTGTGCGAATAGCCAATATAATAGCGGATTTCATTTGAGTGAAATACCACAACTCAAAATTTCCCCTCCATTCAAATCCTTTCCCACACTGGATGTTTATAATTTATGGCTTGCCGAATGCGCGGTTGTTAAGCTAGCCACTAAATTAAGCCGAGTTGACGGGTAATGGTTAGAAGAAGGGGTTTTTAGTTTAATATATTAACGACGATAATTGCTATATTTATCTAAATTTAGTCTAAAATTAATTTATATTATCCTACTTTAGAAAAACCACAGACAAAAAATTTATCTGTGGTTATAGTTCACCCTCCATGAACTACGATTTCATGTTTACAGCGTAATCTAGACAGAACTGCTTTTACAGTACCCATTGGGGGGAGATTTGGATGGGGAGGCAGGGAGATGGGGTAGAAAAAAATCCCAACTCCGCGAGCTAAATTTTTGATCGAAGTTTTTTATCCAATATCTAAAATCTAAAAATATAACTAAAAACTCCAAACTCCAAACTCCTACCTATGTGGCTATCAACCAATGCCTTCAATTGCTGGATGGAAGAAGAAAGCGAATCCTAACACAGCATAGGTTGCCAGCAGTAAAGTACCTTCTAACCAGTTAGATTTTCCATCAGAACTAATGCTGTTTGCAATCAATACTGACGCACCAACAGCTACTAATTCAAAGGGATTGAAATCTAAATCCATTGGTTTTCCTAATATTTTCCCGATTATCACTAAGAGAGGAGCGACAAATAGGGCTATTTGCATCGTAGAGCCAACCGCTACGGAAACCGACAGATCCATTTTATTTTTCATTGCTACAGTAACAGCTGTTGCGTGTTCTGCGGCGTTACCAATGATGGGTACTATAATTACACCTGTAAATAATGCTGTTAAGCCCAGTTGAGATGTAGCTGTTTCTAAAGAATCAACCAATAGTTCTGACTCAAAGGCTACACAAAGGGTACATACAAGTAATACCCCAATCCAAAGCGGAAGATTTGGTTTACTTTCTGGGTGCATACTCGGTTCTGTTTCTGCCACACCTATATCGTGCAAATAGGAGTGGGTTTTCATGGAAAACAGTAGAGTTAATAGGTAAACGACTATTAACACTACAGCTACAGCAAAGGAAAGGTTTTGTAAAGTTATCTGGCTAATTCCTTCTGAGGTATAGTTAACCGCTGTTGGTACCAAAATTGCAATCACCGCCAAGTTCATGGCTGCAGCGTTCATCCGCGCTATTAATGATTGGAATGTTTGTTCTTTGTAGCGGATTCCGCCTAATAGCATGGAAAGCCCCATCACTAGCAGCAAGTTACCAATAATCGAACCAGTGATACTCGCCTTTACTACATTTACATAACCAGCTCTTAGGGCGATTATGGCAATAATCAATTCTGTAGCATTACCAAAAGTAGCATTTAACAACCCTCCGAAGGAAGGTCCAACAACTACAGCAATTTCTTCTGTGGCTGTACCCATCCAAGCTGCTAACGGGATTATTGCTAATCCAGACGCAATGAATATTGTCAAGTCTCCCCATTCGAGAAACTTCGCTCCCAGAGAAACGGGAATAAAAGCTAAGAGAAGCAGAAATATAATTTTTTTTCCAGACATTTGTCACCTGAAGTTGACGTGGGTTAGTCGCTGCAAGTCTTTTGTAATAAGGACTTTTATCGTGATGATTCCTCGCTCTTTCCGACGCGGGCTATTACCCATAGGGAAATGCCCATGCCTAGCCGTCTTTGGCACCATGAAGAATGAACATCTGTTCATTTTTAGGATATGGTTTACACCAGTCGGGTGCGGCTAACATAAACCAGTTAAAAGCGAGTAGCCGTCTTTGGCACCTTTTACTTTAATGTGGCCCTTGCCTTTTAAGGCTCCATCTCAAGGAAGGAAGCGCATCAATGCAAGACTAGTCTCTTCCTTCTTATTCAACCATCAATGCCTAATATTACTTAAATATATTAAATATTAAGACAAAAACGACTAGATTCCAAGATACTCCAAACCCTATGCCTAGCGGCTTCGGGGATTTTACTGTTTTGATTTTTTCTCCGGATATATAAAATAAAATTACGTTTTACGTAGTATAGTCAATCTTTTTTTGCAAAAATCAAAAAAACTGCAAGATATTCTATACTAAAAATGAGTTTTAATGTATTAAGAGAGAATTAAAATTTTTCCTAAGACTACTGAGGTTACAAATTCCGTAAGAAAATGGGCAGGTTTGATAAAACAGCTAGCTATTATACCATTCGGTCTCTTCGATCGATTTAATTTACTTGCCCATTTTTTAAGGCTCCACCTCAGGAAAAATTTTGCGGAACAAACTCATCTTTCTCGTAGTTTGTAAAAGAACTCCTTGATAAAACCTAGAGCAGGCATCTAGTATAAATTTTGATGCATATGCCAATTTTTCAGCGTCTAGACAAACTAAAAGTTTGATTATTTGTGTAAAGTTTTAATCTACAATTTCTGAGAATACCGCTCTGTAAGAAAAGGATATAGGTTTTGTTGGGCGTAATTGCAAGTTTATCTCTATAAAGGAATAACTCTACATGACTTCTGCTACTGAGTTACCAGCTTCTGTTGGTGCAAATTTGATAGAAAATGAAAATACCTCCTGCCGCGATCCTTTGAAAACAGCTACAGGGGTTTACGTAACGGTGCACGGTCATTTCTATCAGCCACCACGGGAAAACCCCTATTTAAATGCGATTGAGCGTCAACCCGGAGCTGCGCCATTCCATGATTGGAACGAACGAATTCATCACGAGTGCTATCGTCCAAATGCCTTTGCCAGAATCTTAAACGAGCATGGTGAAGTGGTAGGGATCGTGAACAATTTCGAGTATATGAGCTTTAATATCGGTCCTACATTGATGTCATGGTTGCAAAACTACGATATTGATGTATATCAGCGAATTATTGAGGCAGATAGAAAAAGTAGCCAGCGTCTCAACGGTCATGGTAATGCGATGGCGCAAGTATACAATCACATTATTATGCCCTTGGCAAGCGAACGCGATAAGTTAAGCCAAATTCGTTGGGGTAAAGCAGATTTCCGTTCCCGTTTCGGACGGGATCCCGAAGGTATGTGGTTGGCGGAAGCTGCCGTGGATTATCCAACTTTAGAAGCTTTGGTTTTAGAAGGTATTCGCTTTATTGTGCTTGCGCCTTCCCAAGTCGAGCGTTGTCGTCTAATTCCTACTACTGAAGATCCCGAATCTGAATGGCATGAAGTAGGGGGAAATCAAATCGATCCCACCCGCCCTTATCGGTGTTATTTACCAGGGAATCAGGGGGAAGAGAGCAATTGCCAACGCCCATATATTGATGTATTTTTCTATGATGGACCAATTTCGCGAGACATGGGTTTTAGCGATGTGGTTTACAATTCCAGCCATTTTGCTGGACGTATTGGCGCGGCAGTACGCGGGGATCATCGTCAGTCTCAAATTATTTCGGTGGCCACAGATGGAGAAACTTTCGGGCACCATAAAAAGGGTACCGAGAAAACTGTGGCCTATGCTTTTACTCAAGAGTTTCCTCGTTGGGGTTGGACAGTAACTAATTATGCTCACTATCTCAGCTTAAATACTCCCGCCTGGGAAGTTGAGTTGAAACCTGTAACCGCTTGGAGTTGTGCTCACGGTGTCGATAGATGGCAAGATGATTGTGGTTGCGGCGGTGCGCCAGGTTGGCATTTAAAATGGCGCAAACCCCTACGAGATTGTCTCAATTGGCTGCGGGATCGATTGGTGGAAGTCTATGAGGAAGAGGGTATTAAATATTTTTCCGATCCTTGGAGAACAAGGGATGAATATATAGAAGTTATATTAGACCGTAGCGCTAGTAATATTTCGGGCTTCCTCAATAGACATCAAAACCATAAATTACAAGCATCGGAACAGGTAGATGCTTTACGTTTATTGGAAATGCAGCGTCACTCATTGTTGATGTTTACCAGTTGCGGATGGTTTTTTGAAGAAATTTCCCGCCCTGAAGGAACTCAAATTCTCCGCTACGCCGCTCGCGCTATGGAATTAGCGGCAGAAGTGGCGGGGGTACAATTGGAAAAAGGTTTTCTCGAAAGACTCGATCGCGCTCCCAGCAATATTGATAGTTTTAGAACGGGTGCTGAAGTTTATCGTCAATTGGTGTTACCTTCTCAGATTAGCTTCAAGCAGGTTGCTGCACACTACGCTATTACTTCTTTATTTAACGGACACCAACCTGTAGAGAAATTGTCACGGTTTGCTGATAAAAATAGTTCTCAAGATTCGCGCTTTTATGAAAAGCGAGTTTATTGTTATAGTGCGAACGAATTAGATTATCAATTACAACGTTTAGGTTCTCTAAATTTAGCGGTAGGACATTTGAAGATGGTGTCCGAAGTTACTTGGGAAAGCCAGCAAATGACCTTCGCTGTATTGCATTTGGGAGGTTGGGATTTCCACTGCTGTATTAAACCCTTTGAAGGGAAACGGAGTTACACTCAACTAAAAGACAAGCTGTTATCTGCCCTACAGCAGGGAAGTACGGCTCATATTATCTTAGTTATGACCCAGTTATTTGGGGAAGAATCCTTCAGCTTACAAAATCTCTTTGCGGAAGAGCGTCATCGATTAATGCGGTTATTGAGTCGGGAAACCTTGGCAAGAGTTGATCAACTTTATACCCAGACTTATAGAGATAATTACGGTGTTTTGATGGCATTTCACCGAGATGGGTTAGTAGCACCCAAAGAATTACAAGCAGCGGCAGAAATTGCCTTAGAATATCGCTGTATGATGACATTGCGTGCTTTAGAACAAGATATTAATGAAGCCCAGTTAAGTTGGAATCACCTGGTAGAATTAGATGCGATCGCCAATGAAGCGAAACATTTGCGCTGTCACTTGGATATTCCTGAAGGGAAGCAGATACTTGAGGGTTTGAGTTTGCGGTTGTTATGGCAATTATTGTACGATGCGAGTAGTACTTTTGATTTTCAGATACAACGTTTAGGAAGATTGATTGAAGTTGGAGAACAGCTAAATTTGGGTATTTCTTTAGAACGTTCTCAAGAACTGTACTTCAATTGTCTGCATGGTGAAATACTGCCTAAAGCGATCGCGACAATTGTGAATGATGAGGATAAAAATCAATTGCGTCAACTTTTAAAATTGGGAAATAAATTGAAGGTTGATGTTAATTATTGGTTGAATAATTTGAATTAGAAGTTTTGTAAACCACGGTGTTGTTTGAATAGAATTTGTTAATGATGTAGAGACGTTGCAGTGCAACGTCTTTTTTTGTGGTCAACGCTAATAGTATTATTAAATAATTGAATTTTGAATTTAAAATAAGGCATTTTTTAATTAAACTATAAAAGGCGAAAGTGCTCGGCTTATTGGTAAATTAAATGCCTCTCAGAGCTTTAATGAAGAGGCATAATAAAAGCATAAAATATAGAGTTTAAATTATCCTTTATTCTTGATAACCATGGCATCAATAATGTTTTTTGCTTTCTCGTCAGAAATATCTAATTGAGTGTAGAGATGCTGTAAAAGATTTTCTTCTTCTTCAGTCACTTCACCATCTGCCAAAACGAGATCCGTTGCAATAGCAAAAGCAGTATCGTGTAAGTGATGTGGTAATGACGCAATGGCAGTTTTTATTAAAATATAATTTCCTTGACGTTTAGTAATTCCACACAGCTTATCAAATAATCTTCTCATGACATCATCAGAATAGCTTCGGAATAATTGCATTCGAGACAGAGAAGCCATCATTACCTGAATCTCGTCATCCGACAAATAACCATCTGCGGCAACTGTAGCTAAAGTAATACCTGCAAATGCTTCAGCGGGGCTAAAAGAAACACTATTTTCTTGACTACGAGTAGATAAACCACTAAACAAGCCCATATTTAATAAATTCCTGTAAGTCTTACATACACAAATCTGTCACATTTTTAATGATTGAACCTCAGTTTTTTTACTAATAAATTATTGCTTTCTGATATTTTTTGAGATGATTGAATTAGTTCAGTTTAAAGACAATAGGTTAGATTAGTGACGACAATTTTTATCTTTAATATAGAGTTTAAAAGAGAAGCGATCGCACAAATCGATGGAGAAGCAATAAAAATATAAAATATGTTCGATATCACTATAAATAAACAAAGCTAAACTATTAACATCCCCTCTCCCGCAAGAGCCATGACTGTTACAACTACTCAACTGCTCACCCTAGAGGAATTCCTCAAACTCCCAGAAACGAAACCAGCAAGGGAATACATCAACGGTAAAATCATTCAAAAACCAATGCCAAAAGGAAGACACAGCCGTTTACAGGGAAAGCTCTGCACCGCAATTAATCAAGAAGCTGAAGATAACAAAATTGCTTATGCATTTCCTGAATTGCGCTGTACTTTTGGAGGACGTTCTATAATACCCGATATAGCAGTATTTAAATGGGATAACATTGCTTTTACCCCTGATGGTGATGTTCCCGATAACTTTGAAAATCCACCAGATTGGACGATTGAGATTCTTTCACCAGAGCAAAAACCGAATAAAGTTATCGGTAATATTCTTCATTGTTTGAAATATGGTAGTGGTTTGGGCTGGTTTCTCGATCCAGATGATTCAAGTATTTTAGTATTTGAACCAGGAAAACAACCGGTGTTATTTCAAGGAGAAGACGTATTATTAGTGTTACCAGAAATTGAATTAATTTTCACTCCTAATCAAATTTTTAGATGGTTAAATATGAACGGTATGTAAAAGAATCAAATGTTAGTATAATTAAATAATAAATTGATTCAGTCGTCTTTAAACAGATTTTTTAATTAGAGGATGAATGGTCTTTTTTAGCTATTTATTAGAGATTAAAATGGTGCGTTACGGCAATTTCAAATCAATCTTTTATGAATCGAATTTTTCAAAGCCGTAACAGTACGATTAATTATGATGGGTTTTAGTAAATTCAAAAAAAATGGTGCGTTACGGCAATTTCAAATCAATCTTTTATGAATCAAATTTTTCAACGCCGTAACAGTACAATTAATTATGATGGGTTTTAGTAAATTGAACAAAAAAATGGTGCGTTACGGCAATTTCAAATTGATTCTATATTAATCTATATTTAGATAGCCGTAACGCACCCTACATTCTAATACCGTTTTTAAATGAAGATACATATTATTAGCCCACCTCCGTGGGATTTGCAAATTTAGCCCCTGCCTCTCGACGGCTGCGGGCTTGTTGTTAATATTATGTTCAAATACATAGTTTATCACTGCTATGGGAATGGAAATATGCGATTTTTTGCTCGTATATATTTTTGAAAGCTATTATATCTACAGAATCAATTACAGGTATTTCTTCTAATTGTAATTCTTGAAGATAAAAATCTAGCAAAACTTTTAAGTCAAAATATTCGGTGTTATAATTATCTTCACTAGATACCAATTCAAGTGCATTATATCCTTTTGGTGTTAACGAAAAGTCTAAAATAACTCTGATTTGTAGTTCATCTATTTGTCGAGTTTGATCGAAGGTAATCAATTCGCATTGAACATCTTTATTTAACCAAAATTTCCATTCGATACGGTTGAATGTCCCTTGATTATTTATTTCTCTAAAATATTTTTTCAGAAATATATTTTTCCGACAAAAATTTAAATTATTCTTCTTTGGTTTAAAATCTTGGATAATACTGCTTCTAATTTGATTAACATTGAAAACAATATTATTGAGAATAATAAACTCATTGTCTTCGCTCAAAGATTCAAACTGACGATGCATATTTAATGTTTATTTTTGTAGTTAAATATTCCGAAATATGTAAAACTCATTCGGTAACAATTTTTAGAGATACTATTAAGCTAGTAATTCATATCTTTTCTTAGACTGGGAATGTGTAGATAATATTTCATCTCCAATACCCCGCGCGAGGGTTAAATGATGGGAAAATTTGAAGATGATATGGATTTCATCTCAATCGTTTGGATGAAACCCTTAATTTATATGATGTCTATTTATTTGTCTGTCAAATTTAAATATAATCTATTTGTTTAATCTGTTATGCAGCATACATCATATCATCAAGAGATAATTTAGGCTGTTGAATTTCTTTTTTTTCAGATAAGAATTCTAAGTTAAACTGAATTTTTGCTATTTTAGTAGAATCTTTCTCACAAGGAAAGAAATCTATAGATGAGTTAGTTCTAATCTTGCCTTTCTGCCAACTTTTAGCCCCAAGTCTGAGAATTTCACAATCATGCCCTTCTTCTGGTGAAGATAAGCTGACGCTGATATTACAATAACGGAAGGAAGTATTGATTAACTCATATATTCTTTCTCTGGTATTACAACCTTCATTTTCTTTTGTGAGAAGATTGTTGACTTTTTGCCACAACTCAGCTTCTAACTGTTCCTTAAACTGACTAAACTTAAGCAAGCTACCGTTATAAGACAAAACATCATCGTCGTTGCAACTCAAGGGCTTGAATTTACTTTTCATATTCATCTAAATTATTTACGATTATTTACAATTAAGTTACCAATATTTTTTTGATATCTCTGTCACCAAGACGACATCAATCCTAATCGCTTATATAGTTTGAGCTATATTCTGATTTTCAGACGATATTCTATCAATTATTTTTCTTCTTGTTTCCTCGATGCTGGGTAACAAGTAGTCGTATAATTGCATCCCCTGTAAGCAAGCGTTGATAGCAGATACTAATTGATTAAAATTAGCAATTTTTTTGGAAACAGTATCTGAGAGTCGTTTGTTATTAGCAATCTTCTCTTCTGCTTCTTTTCCCAAGGTTTTCTCTAAATAAGCACGAGCTTTGGGATATTGTTGTAAAAATTGATCGTTCATATTTTCCGCCATTGGTAAAAGCTGAGTTTTAAAACTTTGATTAACCGTTTGGCGAAAAGTTTTACGAATAGTTTCACTGACTTTTGGTTCAAAATCTAACTTCAATAATTGTCTAATTGCGGATTCAGCTTCTACCATACTTTCGCAATCGTAAGCTTGAGAAGTTTGCTGCAATGTTTGGCGAAACTGACATATTGAAAAAGTACCTTCATCGTAAAATCTAGGACTTTCTCTGACGAATCGATCGCATTCTACCCGTGCTGCATTTTTTAAAGCAAGAGAAACCCGTGTTTTTATTTGCTGCAATTCTTGTTCTAAACCTCCATCATTACCTAATAATCGGTGTAGTTGACGATAATATTGTGCTTTACGAATTCTATGATTCAAGCGTTGAAAGAAATTGACAATCACTGACTCGGAAGACTCCACTAAAATATCTTCCAACTGATTCGCTAAGTAATAAAGCGCCTCTACCAAAATGGCAATTAAAGGGGCTGTTGCATTGCGGGGATGGCTCAAAGTGGCACGTTTATAAGTTTCAGCGACGGAGAAAGTGTCTAACAATTCATCCAAACGGTGAATCATCCGAGCGCGTAATCGATCGAAATCCGCTTCAAATTTCTCACAGGCATTGGTTACTACCTGGTTAATTTCTGCTGCGATGTGATGGCGAAAATCGTTTCCTACTTGTTGTAATTGTCGATCGAGATGTTGCAATTCCTGGGCTTTCATCGCCTCAATTTCCTGCGGTTGACTGTCTAACTCCCGCTCTATACTCTGATAGTATTTCTTGAGTTGAATACAAACATCTTCTAAATCTTCAGCCAGATTCTTAAATAACTGGGGATGTTTTTCTTGGGTAAGATAGCGAGTAATAGCTGTTTTAAATTCTTCAACACCGCTATCTTGAATCAGTTGATTAATTAATAAGGTTCCTTGTTCTGATAAAATTCTCACATAATTTTGATTCTGACTTTCAAAATTATTTACAGAAATCCGAAATTTATCGGCAGATAGTAACCCAGAAGCAGTACAATAACGCAAAAACTCGTAAACAAACTGTGGCGTTTCTTCTTCCAATTCTGTTTGATTACTTGTTTGATTAATCTTACCGGCAAAAATAGAATCTAAACCAAACCGATTCTTTTCGCTTGTTTGTTTAATCTGACTGCCGTAAAACCCTAATAATCCACTAGTTTTAAAAACCCTGCTACTATCCTGAAACTGAGTGCTAATTAAATTATCCAGTCTTTGCCTCAAGTCGGTATTGTACCAACTTTCATCAATACGATTAAAAACATAAAAAACCCTATCCCTAATTCCTGGGTTATTACGAATCTCTTCTAAAAGTTGAGTTTCAGCTTTCGTCATATCACCCATCGAGGCGGGTTTTAAGACACACACCACCGCGGAAGTATCGGGATGTTGAATTTTTGCATAAGTTAATCGCGCATCTTTTTCCACTGGCGCATCAATACCAGGCGTATCGATAATTACGTTTCCATCCTGTAATAGCGGATGATTGCAGTAATATTCAATCCGCTTTAAAACCGCACTATTACTTCCCCGACGCGCATATCCAGCAGCTTCCTTGAGGTTGTGAAAATTAAACTCCTCCATGGAATAGGTAGCGTTACTTACGGTATGAATGTGCTTGCGATTTTCCACATACCCCGACAATAATAAAATTAACGCTTTCGCCTGCTTCGCACGCTCGGATTTACTTTCACCACCCTCAGAGAGGATAATAGCTTCACATCCTTGAGACAACAGATAAATTGCCTCTTCTCCATCGATTTTTTCAACTTTATGCAATCCCAATTGCTCGCATAAAGAAAATATTTGCTCTCTGACTTCTGCTTCACTCAGAAACGTGAGAACAACTCGTTCATTCTCGGGATGTGCGTACTCTATTTTACATTCTGTACCAGTAGCATGTCCTTCTGCACTGTACAGCAATTCCCGCTCTAACAGGGCATTAATTAACATTGATTTACCCGCACTAAACGCACCCGCAAACACGATTTCAAACTTGGGAGAGATTGCTTTTCTCAGGGAAGTTTGAGTTGGGGTAACGTCACAAGAACTTAATGACGGTTCTTGCTGTAAAAGTTGTAAAATAGAGTCTACTTGTGATTTTAGATTTTCGCATTGAGGCAGTAGTTCTGCCATATGTAGCATCCCGATAACTTTAACTAGAAGCTTTTGCGTACATTTTAAAAATGTTTTTTTATATACGCTTCCGTAATCTTACCGATCATATTTTTAATTTATAAGGGAAGTTTAACTTTCTATCTATAATTTTCTTTTCTAGATAAAATAACCATAAAGTGGAATTAAAACTTATTAAATGACCATGATGAATCTAATTCAGGGGCTTTACCCCTCTGAGCTTAAATTTACTTCATAGATTTATCGGGTAAGGAGTAATAAGTAATGAGTAAGGAGTAATGAGTAAGGAGTAAGGAGTAAGGGGTGATGAAAAAAAATTAGCCGACAAGCTATATAGTAAATAATTAGCGGAATTTGATATCAGCTATGAAAATTTTTCCTATTAGACTTGAACCTAATGCAGATTTACGAAAAAGTTTAAAAAGCTTTGCAGTTGAACAAAATATCCAAGCAGGGTTTATATTAACGGCGATTGGTAGTTTAAAGGAGGCGAAAATCCGCTTTGCCAATCGAGGCAGCAGTATAGTGTTAACGGAAAAATTTGAAATACTTTCTCTCAACGGTACTTTAGCAAATACTGGGATACACCTTCATATAGCGATCGCCGATAGTCATGGTAAAGTTATTGGCGGACACCTCAGTGATGGTTGCATTATTTACACGACTGCCGAAATCGTTATTGGCATAGCTGAAAATTTTAGTTTTTACAGAAGCCTTGACGAACAAACAGGATTTAACGAGCTTGAAGTTGTATCGTTAATATAATTCTTTATTCTTAAAATATATTTACTTCAAGCCGTTACGATAAAATTAGTAGAAGGATTTATCGAATTTATTCCCCATCTCCCCATCTTTCCATTTATCAAAATGAGCTACCACGAATGGTGCTTGTACTTCAGTGATAGGAGCGGGTTTCATTTCCCCTCGAAAGTCCAGAATTTGGACTACTACAAGGTAAGCCACAGCTAAAAGTATGGAAATGATACCTGTGATTACGGCAACAATTTTTCCTCTATCCATTATTATTACTCTAAACGAAAGTTATTATACTATGCAATTATCAACATTGCTACAATCGGTGGTGGGATTTAACTGCGATTTTTTTTGGGTACGGGAATGGATTCGATCGTCAAAAAACTGTTGTAAAAGTAGTATGCGATGGACGAATCGTTCGGTAAAGCGAAATCCGCAAATATCCTGTACTAAATTATAAATATGTTTTGTGCTTTTATTTTTAAAATCAGGACACAAGGCTAAAGATTTATCCATAAATCGCAGGTACTGCGAATAATCTATGTACATATAATCTCTAGCTAATTCAAAGTAGCCCCGGGCTAAAGCAAGGCGATAATTAATTGGAATCTCTTGCTGATGTTGTTGTGAGAGTCTTGTCTCAACTTTTTGTAAGACTTTACAGTGATTTTCTACCCAACGCGGCTTTGAAGCAGTAGATACTGTAACGTTACCGTATCGTCGATATATTGAATAGCAGCCTGGTTGATAAAGTATTTTTGCTCCACTCATTACTATTGAGATGAAGAAATCTCTATCTTGTGCGGCAGATAAACTTTCATCCCATCCACGACTCTTCTCTACAGCAGTTCTTTTATATAATAAGGATGCAACAGCTGTCCACCAATTTTCTATTAAGGATTGGAGAATATCTGTTGTTGTTCCAGATTTTTTAATCTCATCGAGGAATATTACTCTATTAGATTGGTGCCCTTGATATCGCCAATCACCGTAAACAACATCTGCTCCTGTTTCCTCTAAAAAGTTTACTTGTCTTTCTATTTTTTCTGGTAAAATGAAATCGTCTGCATCTAGAAATTGAATATATTCTCCTTTGGATAAAGCAATGCCTCGATTCCTCGCGTAGCTTCCACCTTTATTTTGAGGAAGAGGTTTCCAGATTATTTTATCTCCATAGCTTTTGATAATTTCTATGGATTTATCGGTGGAGCAATCATCAATTACAATAATTTCGATCTGAGGATAGGTTTGTTCTAAACAACTATCAATTGCTTCTGCTATCCACCTTTCAGCATTAAAACAGGGAATAATTACGGAAACAAGTTTTTGCATTTGTATATTACTAAGTTACTAAAATTATTCATTTATAACTTATTAAAATTGATATTCATATAATTTAGTAGACGGGTATGAGCCCAGGGCAAACGCATCTAAATTTAGAGTATAGGCTGAGTAAGAAGTAAGAAGTAAGAAGTAAGAAGTAAGAAGTAAGAAGTAAGAAGTAAGGAGACTATTTCAGACTTTATTGACAATATAGCCGAATTAATGACAAGATGTCTTTGCCCTGGGCATGAGCGGGACTAATTTTAATTAGTCCATGCAGTATTAGATTTATAATCAAAATTTGGCGATCGCTATTTCTGATTAGTTGGCAATTGTTTGGCTGTTAAAAAGTGTTGTTAAGATGCTCAACTTCGATTGGGCAACTTGATGCCATCCACCAAGGCAACGAAGGCTCCCACGATGAGCAGCATAGCATCCGGTGAATGAAAATTGGCTTACCCTATATCTTTCCTCTACTCACTACTTACTACTGCCTACCCAACCCCTTGGCAATTTTTTTCATATCAAGTATAGTTATAAAATCACGAAAATTTGTAAATGCTTTTAATTATTGTTCAAAGTTTGTCGAAATACCTGCTTCCGATAGCTTCGCAGTATATGAATTGTCAGTAATTTTATTTGTTTGAGAGTTAGCTTTAAATCCAGTTGCATTGCATACAAATAACTAGAAATAGCAGCTTGTGGTTGATCGAATTCAAGTGACTTCTCTGCATGATCGCATAAGAATTTTGCAAACATTTTAGGATGTACTTTAAACAGACTTTTATGCTTATTTATTAAGCGTTGGAAACTTTCCTGGCGCAGCTTTACATCCCGCGATACTCTAACTCCTTCATGGGCGGTAAGCTGATATGTAACAATAGGCAAACCGATTATTGAACAAGCGCAATTAAGCCTTAAAAACAGTTCTGAATGAACCCGAGAGCGGAATGTCTCATCCCAACCACCAATTTGCTCAATGACTTTACGCTCCACTACTAATGTCTGTTTAGTATTATATGAATAGCCGGTTTCAAGTTCTTCTAAAAAGAAATGAGTGCCTTGAGAGCGTAGCCTTGGTGGTATTCGCTTTTGGGTTACTTTTCCTCGCGAGTCAACGACTTCTAAGCCAGAAATGACTGCTATTGAACTTGTGGAAGTATTTTCGGATATTGCCTTTAGGGAGATACTAGCCATATCCCGAAGTATTCTGTCATCATCATCTAAATAGGTTACCCAGCGGCTGCGAGCGGCTTGAGTACCGATATTACGAGCAGCAGCTCCACCTAAGAGTTGTGGAAGTCTAATCATTCGCACTCTGCTGTCTTGAGGTAATTGGGGAGGAGTTTGGGAAGCGTCGTCAACAACAATTACCTCTAAATCCTCCATGGTTTGTTCCAAGGCACTTTTTACGGCACGAAGTACAAGTTGGGGACGGTTGTGAGTCGGAATTATGATGCTGAGTAAAGGATTTTTCATTAAAAGTACACCCGCTTATTAAATGTTGCAGCTAGCTTTAAATTTGTTTTTATTTACCGATCGTAAATTTTGTCTAATAAAAGTTTTATTTGCTTGTCAAGCATGGCAAAATATATTGTTATATGTATTTAGCTGTTGAATTTAATGATTTGAATTTATATATTTTGATCGCGTTTTAAATTCAATTGTATTCATTCTACAGATATATAATCTCAATCATTATATTTTTAAGTATTTTTAGCAACTTTCGTACTATTTTAATCAGATACAACTTGCCATTTTCTAGGTTGATAAAATTGACATCTACTAATAGTTATTTTTGATTTTACAGTAAATCTAAAAGATTCAACTATATCATAAGAATATACGCCGTTGCGAATATAAATTCTAGCGCTATATACACCAGGAATCATGGAACAGTAAGGCATATACATTCGTATTTCAGATTTGCCTATGGGGATTTCTAATTCTTGATTATCGCTGGTGGATGTCATATATAAGACAAGACCTTCTCCTCCGGATAAAGCCGTGACTAACATACCCAAATTGGCATTATTAATATGCTCGTATGATTTACACTCTACACTTAAATATGCAGAATTCCCAGTAAATAAGTTTTCTAATATCTGATTATTTTCGTCTTTAAAACATAGCGACAGTATATCTAAACCGTTACTTTTTTCCTTGGGCTTAACCGGTAAAATCATTCTTCCTAAAGCATTTTCTTCCCCACTTAAACAAAGGTCTTCTTCATATTTACGAATGACTTTTTCGGTATTTCCAGAAGCAAGTAACTGACCTTTTTTTAAATAAATAGAACTTTCACAGATATTTAATATGCTATGAGAATTATGGGTTACTAATATAAATGCCGTACCTTTTTTGCGTAATTCAGATAGCTTGCGATGGCACTTCATTTTAAATTTGACATCACCTACAGCCAGCACTTCATCTATTAGCAAGATATCTGGTTCGATGTGAACTGCGCAAGCAAATCCCAATCGTGCAGCCATTCCCGAGCTATAAGTTTGAACTGGCGCATCAATAGCGTCGGCAATTTCGGCAAATTCTACAACTTCGTTAAATCTCTTCTCAATTTCTGCGGTTGCTAAACCCAGAATTGACATATTAGCGTAAATATTTTCTCGTCCCGATAAAATAGGATTAAAACCCGCTCCCAATGCAATTAAAGGAGCAACTCTACCTTTGACTTTTACCCTTCCAGTATCGGGTTTAATTAAACCACTAATAATTCGTAATATAGTACTTTTTCCGGCTCCATTTGAACCTACTAACCCCAGCGCTTCACCCCGGTGTAGTTGAAAGCTAACATTAGACAGTGCCCAAAATTCATTTTTACGTAGACTATCGCTTTTCCTTTTTCTACCAGTAACTTCACAAGCGATATCTTGTACGCCGTAAAATAAAGAACGTTTTAAATCCCGACAGAACTTTTTAGAAACATTTTCAACTGAAATAACAACTTCACCTTCATGGGGCTGGGGATCAATTTTTATTTGAATTAAACTAGTCATAATTTAAGAACTTACTCTTTCAACCACAAAAGGCATTGCCAGACGAAAACCAACCCAAGTTATAAATAATCCAATTATAGTAATAATACTTACCACCCAAAACCCTAAGGGTTCCGATATAATTCCCGTAGTTGCTAATTCTCGGGTTGTTATTAGTAGTGGAGTCACGGGGTTTAGCTTTACTAAATTACTAAAAACTCCTTCTGTAGGAACTGGATAAACTACAGGAGTTAAAAACAACCAAAAACTTGTTACTAGGGTTAATCCTTTAGATACATCTTGATATAAAACTCCTAAAGGTGATAGTAAAACACCGATAAAGGTACCTAAGAAAATTAAATGAATTAAAGCTACTGGGGCTAAAATTACTGTCCAAGTAATGGGAACGCGAAACCAGATAAATAAGCCGATAATTAATATTAATTTGATGGCAAAATTAAAAAAAACTTCACCTAATTTTGCAATTATTAATGCTTCTCTAGGAAAATTAACTCTCGCGAGCATTGGTTTTGCTACCGTTACAGCTTTTACGGGGCCATTAATTGCTTCGACGAAGGTTTGCCACAAGGCTGTGCTAAACATTACATAGGCAGGATAGGGTAAATCGGTTTCTCCAATATTGATAACCTGAGCTTGATTAGCAAGAGTGAATCCTGCTGCCATGACTATTGGCGGTAAAAAAGCCCAAATTATCCCTAAGAATGATTGACGATATTGAGCGCTGATATCCCTTATTAACAGCCTCCAAGCTAATTCACGAGAAGCTAGTAAATCTAGCCACATTTGTTTAAATAATAGACTGGGATGTTTCAGTAAACTTTCTGGAGTATAAATTGCTTCATATGGTTGATGTTGTCTAATTTTTCTTCTTTTCAATATTTTCACCCTTGGTTTTAAAGTTTCTCGCTCACAAGTTTCATGAAACCCTATCGGCATCCCCTAGATGTAGAGACGTAAAATTTTACGTCTCTACAAATCAATCTGTGGGCAAACGAAGAATCTAATATTTGACTATATTTAATGATATTTGACTATATTTATGTCGTTTTATTGTGATACCTATATTTAAACAATTATTAGCCTTGTGATGATGCTGTAGTTGGAGACTTCGGTGGTTGAGTAGGAGGATTTTGATTTAAATGCCGCGACAGGTGTTTGCGAGCATAGCTCCTGGTAATGTAATGGTTGAGCAATCTATCTGCTAATTTAAGTAATTTACCGGCAACGCGAGAAGCTAAACGATTACCAAAGCTAAGTTTATGGCTGATAGGATCGATAATTGTCATTTTTCTACGCCATCCCAACCGCTTATATTTATTTTGGAAATACTTGTCTTCAGTTAAATTCCACTTCTCGCGCAATCTTTTCAAGCTCGCGAGTTCCCAAGCATCGCTCCAACGTAACATATAATAACCAACATCTGACCATTCTAGAGGTGGTCCGGGTACGTAAGTTACTAGAGAATCGGGTTCTAAGTAAATACTACCGCCAGCTTCGGCTACTAAAATACATAAATCTACGTGTTCTTTCGTATTCAGCAGTCCTTCATCGAGTAAACCAATTTTATCGAATATTTCGGTGCGTACCATCATGCAATGGAATTCTGCCAATCCGGTTTCTTGTCGCTGTAAATTAGGGCGTACATCTGCGACTTTTCGCCCTTGTTTGAAAATCTTTTCGATAAACCGTCTTCTTGTGGTGTTATCTTTGGTTTCTATCTTGATTCCCGATTCTCCACCGGCGCAATGTACCTCTTCATGTAGCGGTAAATATTGGCATACAAGGGGACTTACTACGGTGGCATTTGTCTCCTCGGCGCAATCTACTGCTGCCTTTAACCAACCGGGAGTAACAACTACATCGTTATCAATAAAAACTACATATTTGGTGTCAACTTGACGCAAACCAAGATTTCTCCCATGGTTGGGAGAAAGATAATGTTCGGTACGAATCAGTTGAAATTGCTTTTCGACGGCTTTTATTTCCAGATATTTCTTTATATGAGAAGGTGAGCCACCATCAACATAAATTAATTTAAACGGTAACTGTGTATGCTCGTAAATACTTTCTAAAGATTCGCAAGTGTAACTAAAACGTTCCCTTGGTGCGACAATAATAGTTACTTCTGGGTTTGACTTCATATTTTAATCCTCAACTTTTCAATTTATTTAGGAATCCTAATTGATTTTTGTATTCCCTATTCCCTACCTCAAGGAATAATTATGGCTACGCCACACTGCGCGAACATTAATCAAACCGGATTCCTATATATATTTAGGGCTTACAGAAGAAAGGAGTGCTTTTTCCTCTGGTGAATGTAAATTATTTCCCGATACTTGTTGATAAACTTCTACTAATTCGGAGTTGAGTTTATTGATATCATAGTCTGTTTCTACTTTTTTACGACCGGATAAACCCATTTGTTGCCAAATCTCGGGATGCTGTATTAAATAGATTAGTTTATCCGCAATAGCTGAGGGATCTCTTTCGGGAACCAAAAAGCCAGAAATACCATCTTCAATTAACTCGGGAATACCGCCGTGGAGAGTACCTATAACTGGTAAACCCATTGCCATTGCTTCTTTTAAGGTATTAACTGGTGCATCTTGATTACCATCGCTTGCGGTGACGCTTGGTGCTACAAAGATGTGAGTTTCATCCAGAATATCAATAATTTCTTTTTGATTTCTCCATCCTTTTAAATTAACTTTATCGGCAATATTTAATTCCTTAATTATTTTAACAAAGCGTTTTTTTAATTCTCCATCGCCGATAATATTAAATTCAATATTAGGATATTTTTTTGCCACTTCAGCTATTGCACAAATAGCGTATTCTATCCCTTTTTTTTCAACTAAACGTCCTGTTGTAGCTATACGAATTTTTCCAGTTACATCCGGATATCTAGCTTTAAATTTAAACCGATTGCAATCTATCCCCGAACCGTGAACGATAATTTTATTTTCATCGCATCCCAATTGAATTGCTCGCTTTCTAAAAAAATCGCAATTGGCAAAGAAAAAGTCTCCTTTTTTAAATAATTCTTCATAAACATTTTCTCCATACTTATGTATATACCAACTGATATCATATCCGCGAAAAGTCGTAATTAATTTTCCTTTTACTGCACCAATATCCCGTAACACTACACCTTCATAACTATAAGGACCAAATTTGCAAACTGCTTGTCTACCAAATTGACAGTGAATAATATCGTATTTGGATACTTTTATAAAAGGTAAAGTTGAGTAAAATAATCTTAAAGAAGCTGCTCGTTTTCCGTATTTAAAAACATTAAGAGAACGTAGCAAAACTAAAGGACATTTTGAAAAATTTATCGTTAATAAATAAACTACATTAAAGAAACGTGATAAATAATTTTTAGGAATATCAGGTAAATAGCGCGTACGTTCAATTAATTTATATTTCTCCACATCTGGATGCAGTTTCTTCTCTTCAGTCTGCCTTCCATAAATATGTACTTCATCTCCGCGCTCAATCAATCCTGTAATTTGATTGACGATAAAAGTCTCTGATAAAATGGGAAAATTGTCTACTATAAAGGCTATTTTCATGAATATCAAAAATGCTTATTTTGTATAATTTAGATATACATCAAAGTAGTTTTATTTGCTTTAAGAGGTTCGTTTATTACAATAATAGGTTTTATTTTTGATTACATCTGTTTCCGGACAACTTTACTATTTCTTTATCCCCGATCAAAAATAATCAATTTTATTTAAAGGATATATTTAGTTAGACAACGAGAAAATACCGAAGGATAAATGGCTCAAAACCCTTGAATTCATCAAATTTCCACTCTCAAGCTAAATAATATTATCGAGAAGATTGATTCATATCTATATTGACCTATATCTTTGTGTAATTATACGTCCATTGAACTCAAGATCGAGTTTAGCTATTAAAAGCAGATCGATCAAAGCAAACCTATATTTGTTTAACTTGATATTTTCCACATAATTTTCATTAAAAGTAAGACAATTAAATATATACAGCTTTAATGGTAACCCTGGAATAGTAACTATGTCTTTAACACAACAAATTCTATCGCAATTACCAGGTGATGTCTTAGGGGGATTGCGTCGCGCCGATAGTATATTGACATCCTTAAAAGAAGGAAATGCAACTGTACCGATGGTAGTGAAAGAAACTCAACAACCTTTAGGTAATGTCGATTCGGATGTAATTATTTCTGGCGGTACCTTGGGTATTTTAATCGGTTGCGCTCTTCTTTCACGAGGTATGAAAGTCGCGTTAATCGAAAGAGGAATTTTACGAGGTAGAGAACAAGAATGGAACATATCTCGTAACGAATTGCAAGTACTTTTAGAATTAAATTTACTTACCACTGAAGAGTTGGAAAAAGCGATCGCTACAGAATATAATCCGGCGAGAGTAGGTTTTACTTCGGGTACGGAAGTTTGGGTAAAAAATGTTCTCAATATCGGCGTATATCCAGTTTATTTACTCGAAATTTTGAAACAGCGATTTCTGGAAAGAGGAGGAAAGCTGTTTGAAAATACGCCTTTCACCGAAGCGGTAGTACATCCTGATGGAGTGATGGTAAACAACCAACTCAAAGGTAAATTGTTGATTGACGCGATGGGAAACTTTTCTCCCATTGCTCAGCAAATACGTCAAGGGTTCCCTGCCAAATTTTTTTCTCCTAAAAAAATTTGGCAGGGTGCCCGTCAAACAACGAGACTGCACCACAGCTATTTCA
>ERZ1740059.266-NODE-266-length-29031-cov-8.944126_pt1 | contig 29031 bp, 21 predicted proteins | sample MGYA00581744_ERZ1740059 | MGnify/ENA primary metagenome ERZ1740059 (study PRJEB43018, sample SAMN04849738) | marine metagenome | isolation source: floating plastic debris | place: Pacific Ocean | collected 2008-08-28 | study: EMG produced TPA metagenomics assembly... | reverse complement strand
ATTAACATCCACGCAGGCGAGTTTTTTCGTAATAAAGGGGAATCAAATTATTTTCCCTTTCAGCCGCAGTAACTTTGGCTGATTTTACAAAAGGTTTGAGAATTTGTAATTCTGATTTACCAAAAATTTCGATTATATATTCCGGGGTTCTAGTCAGAATATTTTTGGCAAATTCTAGAGCTATTAGGCTAGTATGATGTATGTTTTGCTGGCTGTTAATCTTATTCTGAATTTGATTGATTAACGCTAAACCAGCAAACTTGATAATCAACTGGATAAAATCTCTACGGTACTCTAAAATCATTGGGAAAGCTTTGAGATAAGCTTCAGTTAAAGCCAACATCGAAGGTCTCAAAATCTCCAAAGGAATAGCCGCTAATTCTAGAGACTCCTCTAAATCCAAAGTTGAATCTACAACTAAACTTTCCAACCAAATTTTTAAGTAACCCGCTAGTAGAGTTCCCAAATCATAAGCAGGATCTCCCCAAGCACAGGCTTCCCAATCAATCAACTTGACTTCTGCATTATCTAACTGCTGCCAACTTGAATGCACTAAAACATTCTCTAGTTTTAAATCGTTGTGAGTTAAACAACAAGGATGAAATGTTGTTCCTAGCTCCGCGATCGCAGATTCTAAGATGTCGTAATGTTGATAGCGAGAGTAAAATTTTAACGCCCTACTACTAACTTTACCGAAAACCTGAGGTTCAAGAAAATCTATACCCTGTGCCGGATTAAAATACTGATAGCGAATCTGCCCCGCTGGAGCAGTAGCCATAAAATCCCGGTATTTTTGACGTTTAAAGGTGGCACGGTGCAGCGCTGCTAAAGTGTTGCCAATAGAATTTGCTAATTGGGAGGGGAAATATAAGTGATGTTTGTAATAGCTTTCCAGCCCTTGGTATTCCCCAAGATAGTTACGCACGAGGATAGAGTTGTCCTCGTCATAATGTACTACTAGCGGAGATAACGCTTTGATATTACCGAGAACTGGAAAAGATTCAAGCAACTGGTGAAACAGCCATTCATTAAAGAATTCATGGGGGATACCATTAATATCTTGGGCTAGTTCTTGTTTGACCAAAAGCTTGCGATCGGTCGCCAAAGTAACCATGAAATTTAAATTCTTTTGGCTACTACTGTGTGGCAAATCTCCATCGGCGGTTGCGCCATCTTCCGAGCTACTCAGACCCGCTTCTTGCAGATACTGCATAACGTTTTGAGAAGATAGTGAAAGTTTCATTTATGTCCTACTTCCTTAGATTCCTTTAAAATCAGCTTTTTTTGGTTTTGGCTTAACTTGTGCAGCATTCCCCAGCGAAGCCCCTTTTTAAGGAAATCTCAAAAAAATGATGACTACGCTTTATTTATATCGGAATTCTCGGAGATAAACCTGCCAAAGTGCCAATTATTTAACTCTTTACTATTGCTTTAAATTTCACTTTTATTGAATGGTGAAATCTTTAATTTTATTCAGTTGTTTACTTACGCGAGTATAAATATTTGTGCTTTAACCTTTTAATGCCAGTTCTTTTCCCAACCCGAATCCGTTTTTGAACAACCAGCAGATTAACAAACATTAATATCCTTATCTATACAACAGCTAACACTCACACAGTACAGCAGCTATTACCTATTTTCCGGAAGAATACAATTATTTTTCTTTATCCGTAGCCTAATAATCACTTTGTCGAACTATCGACAATTCTCTATACCTCCATTTCTATGCAAAACCATTGATTCTCTTAAATTATCCACAGCGGGAGACGTGAATATTTTTCTCATCTTGCAACATTTCTACACAATATTTCGACTTCAAATTGCTTGAAGCTTTAAACTTTTCTGATTATGGAAATAATTCTTAATAAGTTAAAGAAAATTTCAAAAAAAACCCATTATTTTAGATATTCATATACATTAGGCATTTATCAATAAACGAAATATCTATAATTATTTGCAATAAGAAATTTGGAAAGTAGAAGAGGAGAGGGGAGAGAGGGGGTAGACAACATAATTCAAAACTCTTCATTCTTAACACAAGACTCCCAACTCCTAACACAAGACTCCCAACTCCTAACACAAGACTCCTAATTTTCTTTTATCCTCCCACGAATTGAGACAGCATCACGACTAAAGCCACCAGACCCAAAACAAACATCAACCCTGCTGGCATCACTTTGCGTGTTTTGATGAGTCTTATTGCAAAAACAATAACTAAAAGACTAGTGATAATCACAGCTAAATTAAAACCCCAAATTATTCCTTGGAATTGCAGGTAAGCTGTAACTAGTAAAAGTAAACCGCTGATGGTACCGCTAATCAGAGAAACTTTACTACCCGCGCTTTTGTAACCGATAATGCCACCGATAATTGCTAATGCGCCATAGGCACAGGCAGCTATAATACTTTGCATTGTAAAAACCTGTGTAGATTTCGGGCTGCTGTCTTCAACGTCGGCAGAAAATAAACTTTAGCCGTTAATTCATAGGATTCCTGCTCATAAATGAATAATCAAGCCATAAAAATAGTTCAATTTCTCCAACGCCAAGCAGCTTCCCTCTTACTTTACCAATCTGTGTTTCAAGGGGAAGTAGGTAAAGCTTTTCTCAATTTATTGCAGGCGATACGCTACCCGAATGCTGAAGCACGTGACTGTCTTGAAGCTTACGGCTATTTCTTCAACACTTTAGCTAGCAAGAATCAAAATTGGGAAGAATATCTGATTTCTCAAATCTTGTCAGACGAAAATCCTTTTAGCAGCCAAGCGCAATTGGAATTGGAAAACTTACCCCCAGCTTTAATTGCAGCAGCAAAACACGATTTACAAATTTTGCAAAGTTTTCATGAATGCAGTGTTGCTTCCCTATCTGAATGGGTGCAGTGTGTAGCCCATCTACCTATATCACCAGTAGTATGGTATACAGACCAGCAGAAAATAGAACAAACCACTCAATTACCAGTAATAGAAAAATTACGAACTTTGTCAGATTGGACTAATGCTGTGGAAGATTTAACAGCATTTTACAGAGAATACGGTACCGGTATATTCGCTCTTTATAGCGCTTTTCGCTGGCATTCGGGTGAGTTGATTGGTATCCGCTACCCCGACACGGTGAAATTGAATGAGTTGGTAGGTTATGAATCTCAAAAAGAAACTTTAATCAAAAACACAGAATTTTTATTATCAGGACAACTACCACTGCACGTTTTACTTTACGGTAGTCGCGGTAGTGGTAAGTCTTCGGTAGTTAAAGCTTTATTGAACGAATACGCTAACCTTAATTTACGTTTGATAGAAGTTGGCAAATCTGAGTTGAAACATCTACCACAAATTGTCGAACTCTTACGAAACAAACCACAAAAATTTATCATCTTTGTTGACGATCTTTCCTTCGAGGAAGACGACGACGCTTTCAAAGCACTAAAAGTTGTCTTAGAAGGAGGTTTAACAGCACGCCCACCAAATGTTGTAGTTTACGCAACCTCCAACCGTCGTCACTTGATTCGAGAGTTCTTTGCAGATAGGCCCCAACCAAAAGATTCAGATGAAGTGAATGCTTGGGATACCCTACAAGAAAAACTTTCATTCAGCGATCGCTTTGGTTTAACTTTAACCTTTGAACCCGCTTCTCAAAAAGCTTATTTACAAATTGTCCGACATCTGGTAGAACTATCTAACATTGAGATTAGTACTGAAGAACTAGAGTTTCAAGCTTTGCAATGGGCGACTCGTCATAATGGGCGTTCCGGAAGAACTGCAAAACAATTTGTAGATTTTTTCAAGGCACAGAATATAATTGCTCAAAATGAAAAACAAAAATAAAAATCTTTTTCAGTAGATATATTGACTTATTGGCTATTTTTTTATACTCATATTGGAGTTGAATTATGAAAACAACTACATTGGAGTGTGAAAAATAGTCTGTGTTTTTTGATACATAGGAAACAGGTTTTGATAAATGAACTATTCTAAAAACAAGCAATATGCAAGACTCTATGGTCAGCAATCGATTTATTATAGGTATAGTTGCCTTCGGGGTTAGTTTCGGGTTGACTTTAGTCATCACCTGGAATTTTTATAGTGCTATTTTTACGGGAATTGTAACTATACTTGCTACCTATGCGGCGACATTTATTGTGGAGAAACGACGCAGAAATTATGAATTATTAGTTTTAGATTCCTTCCACAAGCGAATCAAAGAGCTTGAAAATAGAAAACATGGTATGACAGTAGAAGTCAGTCAATTAGAAGCTCATCGTCGTGCTTTAGCGACTGAGTCAAATCAACTGCAACATCAAGTTAGCTCGCGCCGCAATCAAAGAGATTCGCTTAACCGAGAATTAAGCACCTTTGCCCTGCAGAAAAAACAATTAGAATCGGAATTTATCCATCTGCAGAATGAATTTAAAAATATTGAAAAATCGAAAGAAGAAGCAAATAACTCTTATTCTAATATTGCAGCAGAAAAGAGACGTTTAGAGTTAAATTGTAATGTCTCGAAAGCCGAGATAACCCAGTTACACGCCAAAATTGGGGAACTTCTTCACGAAAAGGAAGAATTAGAGAATAATTTAACTTTACTCGATAGACTCAAACCCCAGTTAGAAGAGAAACTGTATGAGTTGCGAGTGCAGCTTCAAGAATTAGAGAGTAAAGAGAAACAGCAAAAAGAATTGTTATCTAGTCGAAATAACGAGCAAGAAAGATTAGAGGCAAATTTAAAACTATTAGAAACCCAGACAACAGAAGAGAAGCAGCAATTAAAAGACTTACAAGAACAAATTGTATTACTCCAAGAAGAAAGAGAATTGTTACAAAATCAGGTTTGGGAATTGCTGCAACAATTAGGAAACCTGAGTCAACAGCCATCTGCAATCAAATTATTAAATCCCCAGGAAGAAGCAGAAGCCTTTCCTTTTGCTGACTTTATAGAAACTATTTCTACTGAAGGAACAGAGACAACGGAGAATAGCTCGGAAGAGTTACCGAAAGAATGGAGAGATTTACTACAAAGCTTACCAGAATATGAAATTCAGGTATTAAAAGCTGTATTAGAGCAAGATAACCCAAATTCCGCGATCAAAAAAATAGCGGAAGACAATATCACAATGCCAAACCTGTTAATTGATTCTATCAACGAACGTGCTAAAGACATGATTGGCGAATTAATCATTTCAACCACTAACGATGTTCCCGAGATCGATCGAGAATATCAAGAGAATATTCAAAGATTAATTGTGATGTCGGCAGAGATAGAAGCTTAGAGCATGATTATAATTAAATTTGTTAAAGTTAAATTCAACTATTATATTTAAACTAAAACAAGGCTTACACAGAGTAAGCAAAAAATCTCAATCAGATTAATACTACTATTACCCAAAAGATCGAATAAATTAATGATACAGTCTCAAAATTTATATATTCCCTTTTATATTTAATACAGGTAAATTTCCTGCCTTTAATTATTTGAATATGACAGACATCCACGATAATTTTTTAATGAGAAAAAAAACTCGTGGGGATCCTTGACACAGTTCCTTATTTTTAACTAAATCACCAGGATAATATTTTCCAAAAGTTACCTTATCCCTCAGAGCCACCCCTGTAAAATAGCACAGCCTAAAAAATATTATTTCAGCAAATATCCATAAAATAGTCCCTAGCAAAAACTCACCAATTAGTTGAATCATTATTTTGAATATAAAAACAAAAAAATAGATTATTATACTCAAATTCGCGCAGTTTGGAAGCCTCAAAAAGAATTATCACGGCGATTTCTTCTTTCTTTACAATTTATGATTCGACCCCGGGAATGCTATATCATTAATAAGGTTAACTACTGGCGATGTGCTATATAGTAGCTACCGGATAAGTTTATCTATGACAAAGCCTAAAATCTCTAAAAAAGTATCTACAGCTTTGATGAATTCCTTGGGTGCAGGGGTAGTACCCAGAGTTGGATTAGAACATATAGCAGTAGGTAGAGAAAAAGAACTATTGAGCCTTTTACAAAGCATCGAAGATGTTGCAGAAGGAGTGGCAGCATTTCGGTTTGTAATTGGTAATTATGGCTCCGGTAAAAGCTTTATGCTGCAACTAATTCGCAATCAAGCGATGGAGTTGGGTTTTGTGGTGACTGATGCCGATTTATCTGATAAAAGACGATTGGCGGGAACTAATAATGAAGGCTTAGCTACCTACCGAGAATTAATGAGTCGTCTGGCGACAAAAACTCGTCCTGATGGTGGTGCTTTTGTTTCCATTTTGGAAGGATGGATAAATAAAATTCAACTTGAAGTAGTTAAGGAAAGCGGAATGCGCCCGGAGGATGAGGGCTTTGATGATGCAGTAGAAACGAAAATTAGAGAAGTAGTTCAATATATCGAAGATTTAGTCCACGGTTTTGATTTTGGTACCGTCATTGTTGCTTATTGGCGAGGGTATCGCTCGGATGATGACGATTTGAGAAATGCCGCGTTGCGGTGGTTGCGCGGAGAATTTAATACGAAAACAGAAGCAAGGGCGGCTTTGGGAGTACGAGTAATTATTGACGACGAAAGTTGGTACGACTACGTGAAGTTGCTAGCTAAATTTGTGGCGGAAATTGGTTACAAAGGGCTGTTAGTTTTGTTAGATGAAGCAGTGCATTTATATCAAATTTCACCCACAGTAAGTCGAGAAAAGAACTATAACAGACTGTTGGGAATTTTCAACGATACAATGCAGTGCAAAGCCGAACATCTTGCCGTGATTATTGGCGGAACTATAAAGTTTTTAGAAGATCCAAATCGCGGTTTATTCTCGGATTCAGCTTGGCGAAGACGTACAAAGGAAAGCCGTTTTGTTGCAAAAGCAGGCGTACAGGAATTTTTAGGCCCTGTGATGAAGTTGAATCCCTTAAGTGAATCAGAAATTTTGACGCTATTAGAGAAATTAGCTGATATTCACGCTCTCAACTACAACTATCAAAAGACTTTGACTAACAAGGATTTAGAAGAGTTTGTCAAAGAGATTATTAACCGTTTAGGTGCCGAAGCTTTACTGACACCGGGTGAAATTGTCCGCGATTTTATCAGCATATTGAATATCTTGCATCAAAATCCCCAAATTAATTTGGGTAAGATAATTCATGATTCGGAATTTAAACCTACCACCCTAGGCGCAAATACAGATGTTGATGAAGATGATGTTGCAACATTTACTTTGTAATCACCGTGTAATTTATATTTTGACTAAATATTTTTACATTGTGAAATTATCAAGTATAGGGTGAAATCCAGGTTAATTTTAGCAATAGAAGCTGATATTAATCGTAGCTGTTAAAGGATTGCGGTAATCAGCGATCGCGATATCTGGTGAATTATAAGTGTTTGATTTGACAAAAATATCGAATTAATTTGTTCGTAATGAGCTTTATTTCAATCGATCGCAAGATACCATTTTTTGGTGTATATGAGTCAATTTAGATTAAATAATTCCAACATATTCCGCGATCGCAAAGTATTTAATGAGAGGGTAATTATCTTGATTACCTACTTTTTTACCTGCCTAAAGGTATGAAAAAAATCTTTATTAAATAGGTTGGCGCAATTGAAGCGATGTGGGTGTAAACTTTGACGGGCACCCATGACAGGGAAAAAGGTTAAAGCGAGAAAGTCTGTATGTTAGAGATCTTAACTCCTAACTCCTAACTCCTAACTCTCAACTTTGTCCTAGCCCCATGCCTATAGCATCTCTATATCTTATAACTCGTAATCTCTATGCAACTTGTTCACGGCTTACATTTTAGGAACCTACGCGGAGATTTGTTTGGCGGTTTAACTGCTGCAATCGTTGCTTTACCCTTGGCTTTAGCATTTGGGGTGTCAGTTTCACCAGAAGATGGAGCGATTATGGGGCTGTACGGTGCTGTTTGTACTGGTTTTTTTGCAGCATTGTTTGGCGGAACTCCATCCCAAATTTCCGGTCCTACTGGCCCAATGACAGTAGTAATGGCGACAGTATTTAGTACCCTTACCAGCAAAAACCCGGAAACGGGTTTGGCAATGGCTTTTTCTGTGGTGATATTAGGAGGATTATTTCAAATCCTCTTTGGAGTATTGCGCTTAGGGAAATATATTACCTTAATACCTTATACAGTAATTTCCGGCTTTATGTCGGGAATTGGGTTTATTATTTTAATTATAGAAATCGGACCATTTTTTGGACATCAAGGTTCGGCTAGTGTTATCGAATCGCTGCAAAATGTTTCGTCAGATGTAAGTAATCTCAACCCGGTAGCAACAGCTTTGGGTGTTTTGACGCTGATTATAGTATTCACTTCCCCTGCAAAACTGAATCGGATTATTCCCTCACCTTTATTAGCGTTGGTAGTGTGTACGCTAATTTCCGTTTTCATATTTCCCGATAGCGGTATTCCAATCATCGGAAAAATTCCCACAGGTTTACCCAAGCTGCAATTACCGCGATTTGAACTAGGGGAAATGGGGGAGATGGTAAGTTATGGTTTAATGCTAGCAACTTTAGGCTCTATTGACTCGCTTTTAACTTCCCTAGTTGCTGATAATATCAGTCGCACAACTCATGATTCCGATCGAGAATTAATCGGACAAGGAATCGGTAACTTAATCGCCGGTTTATTCGGGGGATTACCGGGTGCGGGTGCAACAATGCGAACAGTTGTTAACGTCCGTGCTGGAGGAAAAACTCCAATTTCGGGAATGGTTCACGCCCTAGTTTTGTTGGTAATTGTTTTAGGTGCGGGAAAATTAACTGAAAATATTCCCAATGCAGTTTTAGCAGGTATTTTAATTAAAGTTGGTATAGATATCATCGATTGGAGCTTTATCAAACGCGCCCATAAGATATCAATGCGAGCTACTGGATTGATGTATGGAGTCTTATTTCTGACAGTTTTTGTCGATTTAATTACTGCTGTAGCCGTGGGGGTATTCTGTGCTAATGTATTGACTCTCAAACGTTTATCTGACTTACAAGCCAAAGAAGTCCAAGCAGTGACAGATCCTAACGATAATCACAAACTGCGTTTGAGTATCCCAGAACAAAATATTTTAAACCGAGCACAAAGCCGTATTTTATTATTTCATCTTGGCGGGCCAATGAGTTTTGGTGCAGCAAAAGCGATTTCACAGCAAATGTCAATTGTCGAAGATTACGACGTTTTGATTTTGGAATTAAACCAAGTACCTTATCTTGGGGTTACTGCTACTTTAGCTATAGAAAATATGGTTAAAGAAGCTTACGAAAGACGGCGAACTGTCTATCTTGTCGGTGCTAGCGGTATAGTAGAAGATAGATTGCGACGACTAAAAATCTTGCGGCGAGTGCTAGAACAAAATCCAGTCAATACACGTTTGGAAGCTTTAGAAAAAGGGATAGCTCTTATTAGTCAGCGTCGGGTATATTCGAGTGAGGTGTAATTTTTAAATACAAATACGTATCTAATGTAGAGACGGCATGCACAATGTAACGTCTCTATAGATTAGATTTAAAGCGCGAATATAGCGGTTATGAGTTCATTGCAATACAAAAAGCATATTTATAAGAACGGTTTGGAAGCCCATCCCACAAAAATATTTAATACAGAAAAGCTTATATAGGAAGCATTCAAACCCAAGTAATCCTAGATTGAATGACAGTCAATTTCGCATATAGTCTTTATTAATAGCTGCATTTTCTATCTGGTTACGAAATATATCAAGCATTGAAATAACTTCTACGTGTAACTCTATATACTCTTCTTTATCAAATATTGAATATTCACCATGTGCAATTTCGTTTCTTGTTTTCAAAAGCTTAATATCTATCAAGTTGGATTTTGTCGAGTAGGGTGAAAAGTCAATTCCCAGAATATGAGTTATTTCTTTCAAAATTTCAGAAGAGAGATTTGATGCAGTAGAAATTACATCTTCCGGTAGCTTACATCTTTGATTTAATTCGTCTAAAAAAAAATCACAAACAGGTATATATAATGAAGGTTTATTTGTCTCTTTCGCCTCTTTTAGTTTATCCTTCATTGCCAAAGCTAAAAAATTATTAGCAAGCTTTTTGTAGCTAAGCTTTTGCATTCTGACGTATTCTAAATATGAGTTTGCTGCTAATCTAACGAAACCTTCCCAATGAGCATAAAGAAGACATATTGCGCTCCGGATTAATGCTTTATGCTTTGAAGGAGAAAATGTTTTAGTTTCTACTAAGGATTTAACTTCTGAAAGCTCTTTTTTTCGCCAAGCAAGCTCATTCGATAGTCTATCACTTAGTTGTTCGGCAGTTCTGAGCTTCATTGAGGAGAAAATACCTCTCTACCAAGAGGAACAAGATGGCGTAAACGTCTTGCAGCATTTTTTCCCGCTCCCGACGATTCTTGATAAATTTTATTTGACCAAATATTTTTTATCTGAGAAGATATATGGTTTATTTGAGGCGGATTTTGATAATGATATCCTATTCCTAGTGCTATTACTTCATATGCTGATAATAAAAAGCCTCCAATAAATCTATTTTGCTGAGGTTTATATCTCTTGAAACTTTCTTCACCTAAAGTAGAATCAAGAATATCAAATGTTTTCTTAAATGCTTCTTCTATATGGCTATAATCCAATTCTTTATTCAGAGCCATTTCACGTATTCTATCTGTGAGAAAAACACTAACATCTCCCTTCAATTCTTTGATGCTTTCCTCATCTTTATCAAAGAGAAGAATAAAACGTAGTACTAATTCCATATCATATTGTTCTTCATAAAGTTTATCGCTTAGAGCAATACAACTTATGAATGATTTATAATTAGCAAGTGAACGCATCAATTCATATAATTTTTTATTCAACATCAAAAGAATACAATTTCTTACTTCTTGAGGCGTGGCAATTACTCCTCCTGTGTTTAGTCGTTGAAATAGTTCATACTTAACCATTTCATCACTTTCTTTCTCAACAATATTAACTGCTATTTTTGCCCGTTTAATCAACAAACGTTGTGCTTGATTCAAAGAATTATCTTTGTCATTTGGATCATCCCATTTTTTGCCTTCTAAAGAAGGTAAGTATGTGGTTTTTTGCAATGCTACGATTGATTTTTGTTGTTCATTATCATCTGTTTTTAAAATACCTACAAATTCATATATAGTTGATAATCTTTGAACACCATCAACTACATCCCAAACACCGTCATCTCTTTGACTGACAAAAATTGGTGGGATTGGTATTCCTAAAAGAATTGACTCGATGAAAGTTGATTTTTGATGATCTGACCAACGAAAAAACCTTTGAAAATCTGGATGAACATCAATTTCATTATTCTGATAAAGACTAATCCACTCACCAATAGACATTGAATATTCATCTGTACGAATTTCTTGTCTTGTTTTGTCAATCTCTTCTTGCAAGGACATGATTTAAAGTATTCTAAAATGCTATGGGTATAACTACTTTTTCTTGATAGTGATACTTGACTATTCTATCGCTAACGAAAGAACGTTTAACTACTAATTACCTCTATGCAAAATTAATTATATACTTTCATTGCGAGTGTAGCCTGAGCTTCGCTTTACTACGTTAACGCGCAGCTCAGGCTACACTCAGCAGAACGAAGCATTCACCCGCAGGTTGCTGCTTTTGGATAAAAATCACAATTATCCAACCTTCGCGACAATATCGGAATTATTTGCTCAACGCCCATCTTCCAAAGAAAAAATGAACTAAGCCGTTTATTTATCTATATACTAAACTGTATAGTACAATCAAATCGAGGGGTGTCTAACAAAAAGATGAATTCCTGATTTTGATTACTTATGAAACAACCACGATTATCCTCAAAAGCAGAAAAGATTCTGAGTGGAGCAATACAAGAATTTTTAGTACATGGCTTTGCTGGTACAACGATGGATGGTGTTGCAGCCGCTGCCGGAGTATCTAAAACTACGGTATATAGTTACTTTCAGGATAAAGAAAGTTTATTTTTAGCATTAATTGAGAGATTGATACAAAAGAAGTATCAAAGAGTATTCAATCCCCAAAAAGCTCAATCGAGCAAGGGAGAAGCAAGAGTAGTTTTGCATCGTTTGGCAAACAGTATGCTACAAGCGATGATGGGGGATGAAGAAGCCCTAGGATTGTTAAGGATAATTATCGGAGAGTCAGGGCGTTTTCCCGAATTAGCACAAGCTTTTGTGGGTAATTTTCAAAAATCAGTTTTAAAAGATTTATGCCAATTATTCGAGTCTCGTAGCGAGCTAAATTTACCCGATGCAGAAGTTGCTGCACGTATATTCATGGGGACATTTATGCATTTCGTGATGACAAGTGAAGTGCTCCATGGTAAAGATATTATGCCAATCGAACGAGAGAGGCTAATTGACAACCTGATTTACTTACTAACTAGCAATCAAACGGTTACGGCTATAAAGCATAAATCTTCCCGACGCAATCGCAGCGATTCAGGTAAATTCGAGCCAGACTATAAATCTGAACAAAAACGCTTACGCTCCATGAGACTTACAGATACAGCTTGGGAGAGGCTCGCTGCTCTCGCACAAGAAAACCAACTTAGCCGCAGTGAAGTTATTGAAATGTTTGCACGTGGTAGTTTGAGGGAATAGGGAATGGGGAATAGGGAATGGGGAATGGGGAATAGGGAATGGGGAATGGGGAATGGGGAATAGGGAATGGGGAATAGTATATACATGGGAGTATAATAATTAAACCTGACTTGAGAATATATATATACAAGGCATAAATCCACAGGTATCGCAGCAACCAAAATTGTTGAGACATTTCACCACTCCCTATTCCCTATTCCCTATTCACAACTCACAACTCACCACGGTAAACGGCTACCATCCCAAGAGAAAAACTCGCCGCTATCTTCTGGATTTAAGTTAGCAATGACACTGAGCAATTGTTTAACAGTACGTTCGACAGGGAATAACTTTTCTGGGGGTACATTGCGTTGAAAAGGTTGAGAAAGGTTGGTATCTGTAGTACCTGGATGTAGTGTAACTACAATAGTTTTGGGGCATCTTCTGCTGTATTCGATCGCAGTAGTTCGCATAAACATATTCAGCGCCGCTTTCGATGCTCGATAACCGTACCAGCCACCTAAGCGGTTATCACCGATACTTCCGATTTTGGCAGAAATACATGCAAAAATATTTTTTTCTTTATGCTTAAATAAAGGTTGTAAGTGTTTGGCTAATAGCACTCCCCCAATACTATTTACTTGAAAATAGCGCATTAAATTTTCAGGATTGATTTGTCGCAGGCTTTTTTCCGGTTGCAATTCGTCTTCATGTAAAATTCCCACGCAGTTAATTACTAAATGCAGCTTGTCAACTTCTGCACTTATTTTTTCCACACCTGCCGATATTTCTGACTCTTGGGTAATATCCATCGCCAGACAAACTAATTTTTGAGAATATTCGCTTTGCAGAGAAATTAAATCAGTAGCAGAATCAGCATTGCGATAAGTCGCGTAAATTTTAGCTATATTATTCTCTGGCAGTAAACTTTTGACAAAACCCAAGCCAATACCTTGACTAGCACCGACAATTAAAGCGTTTGCGTTGTTAATTTCTTCTATCACTGACATTATCAAGTTAATTACAAATTACAGACAAGTAAGCATACCCATCCCACAAAAGTTTATATCATTCTCCCCACCTCCCCACCTACCCATCTCTTTAATCTTTCCTCCAGCAACGCCCGCAAAAAGAGAAAACAGATATCACTACCGCAAATTCAAATGCGACTTGAAAAGCTGTGGGGCTTAAAGAAAAACTCCAAATAGTAATTAAACTTCCGATAATAGCAGCGGATATGCGATAAACTTCTTCTTTGATTTTTAGTGCTAACCAAGTAATTGATAAGCCAATGCTCAAAAATAATAAGTAAGTCATTAGGAATTAATCGAAAGCGAATAAGAGTAGCTAATTTGAACCAGAATTATAGTCATAACGGTAATTTATGATAATCTCTCAATTTTCCGGATGAATTTGGGAAAAATATAACTAAGTTAATTGAGTTACAAGTTGACTAACTTGCATCTAACTAAAATCAATGAAGCAAAACTTGTTATTTTCCATTGCATTGGGAATGACTGCTTTACTGGGGCTTCCCAGTTGCACTTCTAACTCCCCTAATCCTACCCAAGAGTCAGTTCAAACTCAGCAGCAAATCAAGATTGTTGGCTCGAGTAGCACTTATGCAGCCATGAAGATATTAACTGATGCTTACGCATCTGAAAATCAAAACGTGAAATTTATTTTTTTTCCAAAAGGGCAATCCAAAGGTGCTATTGCTGCGGTAAAGAGAGGATTAACGGATTTTGCTAGTGTCAGTCGAAAGTTGAAGCCAAAGGAAGACAATGGTTCACTAATATACAAAATGTTCGCTAAGGATGGATTAGTTGTAGCAACTCACCCCAGCGTTAAGGGAGTAAGTAATTTAACGACATCGCAATTAAAAGCAATTTACAGCGGTGCGGTAACGAATTGGCGGGAATTGGGTGGACAAAATGCGGAAATTGTGCTTTTAGATCGTCCCGAAGACGAATCGGCTAAAAAGCTCTTACGGGAGCACTATTTAGGGAACAAGCTTAAAAACGCACCAAAAGCAGCGATTATGCGTCACGAGCCAGAATTGATTAATGCTTTACAAAATACTCCCCATAGCATTGGTGCTTTTTCCCTGGCTTACGCCATCTCACATAAATTATTAGTTAACCGTCTGAGGCTTAATGGTATAGAAGCAACTCCAGAAAATATCAAGTCTGGCAAATATACGATGGTACGCAAAATTGGTATTGTTCGATCTGAAAAACCGACAACAGCAACTGAAGAATTTTTAGATTTTGCCTTTAGCGAAAAGGGAGCGGAAATTTTAAACAATTATGGCTTTGTACCATCAGTTAAAAAATAAAAAGAGATGTTGAAAAAAGCATATTCAAAACTATCTTTGAAAACCAAAATTCTTTTACCTTTACTTTTGGTTTTGATGAGCATCTGGACGGCAGGAACAATCAGTTTTGGCTATTTTTTTTCCCTATACCTAGAAAAAAAGCTCAGAGCAGAAACAAAGGGAGTTGCTTCTCTAATTACAGATAGGTTAGAACGCGAAAAAGAATTACTATTTATGAAAGCAAGATGGGTAGCTGACTCGAAAGAAGTTTCTCAATTAGTAGCCAAACAAGATAAAGCTGGATTACTGAGAACTTTATTACCTTTAAAAGAATCATTGCAACTGGATTTAATTAAAATTATCAATTCAAACGGCGAAATACTCTTACAAGTGCGTCAGAAAGAAATCATTTCGGTTCAGCTTAATAGTACTGCTATTGATCAAGCGGCTACTGTAGGGATAGATCTTTTCGATGCGATCGCCACAAAAGATAATACAGCTTCCCTGCTTGTCGGTTTAACTTCGATAAAATCTATTGAAAAAATTGTGGGTGGGATAATTGTCGCTACTCTAATTGACGATCAAGTGCTAATTCACATTCGTTCTAAAACAGATCCGCACTTGGTTGTATTTCAAGATAATCAAGTAACTGCATCCACTTTAAGCATCGCTAAATATAATTCTTGGCAGCTACCCACAACTGAATTAACACCAGTAAAAGTCAATATCGCTGGAAATAATTATATTGCTTATTCTCTAGAAATTGTTGTTTCAAATGAAAGTAATTCCAAATTAGTATTACTTAATCCTGTTGCTCCTTTAGAGAAAAATCAACAGCGAATGTGGATTAGTATAATTATTTATTCCATAATTGGAGCTATTTTATTTAGCTTAGTTGTCATTAAGCTTATAGATTTGCTGACTCATCGCATTATTTACTTAATCAATGCTACACAAAAAATAGCGAGTGGTAATTTCACTCAAATTGATGTTAGTGGTAATGATGAAATTAGCATTTTAGCTAAAAGCTTTAATTACATGACTGAGCAAATAGTTTTACTGTTAAAAAAGCAGGAGCAAGTAAATAAGGAATTAGAAGTAAACAATCAAACTTTAGAACATAGAGTAAAACTAAGAACTCTGGAATTAAATGAAAAGAATACATTTCTTCAGGAAACTTTGCAAGAGTTACAACGCACTCAAGCCCAGGTAATTCAAAGTGAGAAAATGTCTTCTCTAGGTCAAATGGTTGCAGGTGTAGCCCATGAAATTAATAATCCAGTCAGCTTTGTATATAGTAATCTCAAACCTGCTTGCGAATATGCTGAAGATTTAATTAGAATTATCGAACTTTATCAAAAATATTATCCTTACCCTACGGAAGAAATAAAAACAGAAATTGAAGCTGTTGAACTAGATTTTATCAAAGAAGACTTTATTAAACTGCTTGATTCAATGCAAAATGGAACCGAAAGAATTAAAGAAATAGTTCTATCGCTGAGAAATTTTTCCCGAGTTGATGAAGCTGAATTCAAGCAAGTTGATATCCATGAAGGTATTGATAGTACCTTACTAATTTTACAGAATCGTTTACAGCCGAAAGTAAATAATTTTGGAATTGAGGTAATTAAAGAATATTCTTCCTTACCCAAAGTTGATTGTTATGCCGGACAATTGAATCAAGTATTTATGAATATTCTGGTTAATGCTATTGATGCATTAGAAGATGAAGTAAATAAAAATCAAAATTTTATCCCTCAGATTCGTGTTTATACAGAATTATCTGGTGAGAGTCGCATTGGAATTCGTATTGCTGATAATGGGAGTGGAATTCCACCAGAAATTGAATCTAAATTATTCGATCCTTTCTTTACAACAAAAGAAATTGGAAGAGGTACGGGATTGGGTTTATCTATTAGCTATCAAATTATAGTAGATAAACATCACGGCAAGTTATCTTGTGAATCTATAATCGGAGAAGGTACAGAATTTTTTATTGAGATTCCGATTCTTCAGAGTTGATTGTTTATATATATTTTAAACTAGATATTTTTAAACTATACAAGTAAGTACGTGGAAAAAATTATTGTTATGAAAAGCACCCTCATGACTTACGCAATTGTGACAATACTGGCTGGTGCCGTACACTGATTGCCTCATTATTACGTTCAATATTAGTGAGTGTACGAGCAACGGCACGGCAATAAAGGGGGAAGAAAATCTACACCCCTTTTTGCCTCCCCTACAAAGAAAATGTGCAGGTTGCGTAAGTTCTAACCCTTTAAAAATTTTTTTATTCTAAAAAAATATTAGAGAGACGGCGTGCAGAGTGTACAACGTCTCTCTAATATTTAAACCATCACAGCTTGTTTCCGCAAACTTTCTACTGTGGAAACAAAATGCTCTGCAACCGAATCGATCTCCTCAGATGTATTAAATCTTCCTATACCGAAACGTACGGAAGCAGAAGCTAATTGTTCTGGATTACCTAATGCTGTTAAAACATGAGAAGGTGCAGTACTAGCGGATGAACAAGCTGCACCAGAGGAAACAGCCATTACTGGTTGCAATCCTAAGAGCAATGCCGAACCATCTACTGCCCCAATGCTAATATTAAGGTTCCCCGGTAATCGTTGGGTGGGATGTCCGTTGAGATGAATTCCTCCTAATTGAGAAAGCTGTTCCCACAAGCTTTGTCTGAGTTGAGTAATAAATGCGTTTTCTTGGCTTTGGGTTTCTAGCGCTATCTCTACAGCTTTACCGAACCCGACAATTTGTGGTGTATATAATGTACCAGAACGCATTCCTCGTTCTTGTCCACCGCCATGTAGCTGGGAAGCTAACTGAACTCTAGGATTACGACGACGCACATACAATGCACCAATTCCTTTTGGTCCGTAAACTTTATGTGCTGTTAGTGACATTAAATCAATATTCATCCCTTGTACATCTAAGGGAATTTTACCAACTGCTTGGGCACTATCTGAATGGAAAATTATATTGCGCTGGCGACACATTGCACCGATTTCTGCTAGCGGTTGCAAAACCCCGATTTCGTTATTAGCCGCCATTATCGAAACTAAAATAGTGTCGTCGCGAAATGCTTCTTCTAAGTCTTTAAGATTAATTAGCCCATCTTTTTCTACGGGAAGAAAAGTAATTTCAAAACCGAGGGTTTTGAGATAATTACAAGGATCGATTACTGCATTATGCTCTGTTGCTACGGTAATAATATGTTGCCCTTTGGAAAAATAAGCTTCTGCAACACCTTTGATAGCTAAATTATTCGCTTCGGTAGCGCCACTGGTAAAAATGATTTCTTCGGGGGTAGCGTTGATAGCTCCTGCAATGATTTCTCGTGCTTTATTTACCGCAGCTGCGGCTTCCCAACCGTAACTATGACTCATACTTGAAGTATTGCCAAAGCTTTCGGTAAAGTAAGGTAGCATTGCATTTACTACTCTTTGATCGACGGGTGTTGTAGAGTGACAATCGAGGTAGATGGGACGTTGAGACATATTTAACTAACTTAACTATCGTGGCAGGATAACAACGTAAATTAGAAACTTCTAAATCTAAATTGCAGGACTAATTAAAAGAAAATGTTCGCCTTTTTTGTTTTAATGTTGTAGCCTAAAAGCATACATAGACTCAGCGGGAACGTTCTCAATTAAATTCTATTTTTCAACAAAATATGTGTTAAAAAGCGGCAATCCATACACCTACAGTAAATAGCATAATCATCGTCGCGATGATTAAGATAATCGTAAAATAGGGAGCATAGTTGATGCTATCTAAATACTCATTTCTTTTTCTGTCTATTTCTGTTAAAGATTTGAAGTACATTTCTTTCATGATTCTGATAACCTTGCTTAACTGCCGATAGAATCGACATGTATCTGCCTAGATTTAAACCATATTTGAATTTTAACTAAAAGCCAAACTTTACCTACTCGCAATCAAGGAAACATCTATAAAAATTAAATTATTTTAATGCATGAGAACATAACTTTAAAATTAAATAATTTAATTGCAAACTATATACTCGAAATCCATCGAGGGCAATTTGATTTTTAACTAATTGATTTATATCGCAATCTTATATAAGTTATGGGAATTCCTGGTGTTGAGAAATTCTCTTTTTGTCTCGAGCTAATTCTCTTCATTACGAGGTTTCATCTTATTTATGAGCATTATATCCGTATTCTATAATCACTATTTATAGGTGAATCTAGGAACTACAAGCTGATGCTAAAGACTGATGGCATTCCCTATAAATGCTCTTAACATATAAAAAATTTATATTATCCGTAAACATTATTACGTATATAATTATTGTTTTTACTACTGTTATTAGGTTAAGCGAGTGTAAATGAAAATGAAAAATAAGCGGAAAAATCTTACTTCTGAATATTTCAAGATATTAAAAGCAGTAGCGATCGTCGTGATGCTTGTACTTAGCTTACAAATTGTACCGGCGATGGCGCAGTCTAATCAATTTGCTGATGTAGTCATTGATGGTAAGCCACTTTTTCGAGTTAGCAGTACTAATGATAAAACAGCCAGAGAAAGAGCTGAGTATATTAATGGCATCCTTAAAACAGTAGTAGAATCGGAAAAGGTTCCAGAAATAGAAGTTGAAGAAGGCAATAAATATACACAAATTCTAATTGGTGATAACTCTCAAATTACAGTCACTTCTGGAGATGTGACTTCTGCTGAAAATGCCAAGCAACAAGCCGAAATCTGGGCTTCGGAAATTCGTCAAGAAATTGAGATAGCTAGAGAAAAAAGAACTGTAGAATTTATTAGGAATACATTAATTTTAAGTTTTATTATTATCCTTCTAACAATTGCAGTTCATTGGCTTTTAGGAAGAGTACGGGATAGACTACAGCGACATGTTTCTCCACTCATAGTTTCAGAGGATTCTTCCGAGCAAAATCCACAGCAAAACAGCTTAAAAATACTGTTAAAAACAACTTTATTTTTAGCCAGAACAGCACTTTGGGTGGGAGTAAGCCTTTATATTACTAACCTATTTCCCTTAACCAGCCAATGGAGTTATAATATTGGCAACAGTATACGGTTTAGCCTGACTTCACCAATTTTTAAAGAGTTCTCAATTACCAATATTTTAATATTAATTGGTTTATTTTTGGGCTTAGTTATAATTTCAAGTGCGGTGACTAATGTATTGCGATCGCGGATTTTGCAAGTACTGCGAATTAGTCCGGGAGCCCAGGAAGTAATCGCAATTACTTTTAAATATACACTAAATTGTATCGGTTCAGTTGTCCTTCTCCAAAGTTTCGGAGTTGATTTAAGTTCTTTAGCAATTTTGGCAAGTGCTTTGGGTGTTGGTATCGGTTTTGGTTTCCAAGATATTGCAAAAAACTTTGGTAGCGGACTTGTATTATTATTTGAAAGACCAATTCAAGTAGGTGATTTTATTGAAGTTGGCAAATATATGGGGAATGTCGAGCGTATTGGTGCCCGTAGTGTAGTGATTCGTACTTTAGATCGAGTCTCAATAATTGTACCAAATTCGCGTTTTTTGGAAGATGAAGTGATTAATTGGAGTCACCGCAATCCAATTTCTCGAATTCATATACCCGTAGGAGTTTCTTATAGCGCTGATGTCAATGTGGTCAAAAATGCACTTTTAGAAGCAGGAAAAAATCATCGTGAAGTGCTTTCAGTACCCCAACCTAATGTGTTTTTTACCGGGTTTGGTGACAGTTCATTAGATTTTGAATTATTAGTATGGATAAATACACCCAGTCATCAAGTATCAATTAAAAGTGATTTATGTTTCCGAATACAAGCAACCCTGAAAAAATATAATATTGAAATTCCATTTCCTCAAAGAGACTTACATGTACGTAGCGGTGATTTACCTCTTAAATTCTCACCCGAAATAGAGCAAGCTTTATTGCAAAAACAACAACAAAATGGAAGAAATGGGGTATAAGACATTGTTAAAAGTAAGGAGTTCAGAATAACTAAAGTCAAAAGTAAAAGGTAAAAAATAAGGTATTAGAGAGGAAATTTAGAATAAATGAATTGATTGTTCGCTCCTATTATCACTTAGTTCTTACCTCTTAGCTCTTACTTCTTACTCCTTACTCCTTACTTCTTACTCCTTACTCCTTACTTCTTACTCCTTACCCAATCCTAAATCGTCACTGGCGCTTCAATATAAATATTAGGTTCTTGCATTGTAAATTTAATACCAAAATTATTTAGTTGGTGAGAAACCTTTTCATTTGCTAAATCTAGCAATTGTTTTCTCAACTCAAAAGAATTTTGATTTGAACCTACAAGAAAGAAAGTAATTCTAGCTCTAGTATGCTTTTCGCTGGTAGTAGAAATAGTTGTTGAAGGATCAACTTGTTCCGATATATCAGCTTTGTAATTATCGCCGTTCATTGTATTATTGTTTGAGTCAAAGGTTTCAAAAATCACTTTCGTACTATCAGGTTGTACCCCAAAAAGTGATTCCATACTTTCTTCAACTACTCGTCTTACCAAAGCTTGTCCTTTATCAAGTAGCTTCTGATTGAAGTCAAGATAAAGCAACACCATGACTTTTTTCCCACGGGTAATATTTTCGATTTCTACATTGGCTAATATAGAATTAGGTACAATCATCAAAGTACTTTTACCAGTAGAACGGATTTTTGTAGAACGAAATCCGATAGATTCAACCCTTCCGTAAATTTTAGCCCCGTAGGTACTCGATGCCGGTAAATAGATATATTCACCTGTTACAAAAGGTCGATCTAAATATATTACAATAGTACCTAAAAATTGCTCAAAAGTTTTTTGCCCTAAAAAAGCAACTACTATTCCACCAATACTCAAACTTGTAATTACAGGAATTAAATTAAATTTTTGAGCGACTAAGAAAAAAACAATAAATCCAATAATCACATTGACGATAGTTTCAACAATTAATAGTAAATCATCTGCCTGATAACCTAATTTACGAATAAGAGTAACACCATATATTCTAATCAGTTGTCGAAAAATACCTGAAGCTAAAATAGCAATGCTGATGAGAACTGCAAGTTCTACTACATGTCGTAAGAATTCATAAAAGCCTTTGTATTCAGAAATTAATCCTAAAGATAATAAAATTAGGATTGAAGTTCCAGCCCATTTCAATGGCTGACGATTTGTATAGATTAATTTATTATAGGTATCGATTACTCCTCTTGAAAAGAAACGTTTAATAGCTATTTTGAGTAATACAGGAGTATATTTTCCAATAAAGAAAGAAGCTATAGCCCATAAGGTAAATAAGATATATGGTTTGAGTAAAATATCAATTATAGGCTTGAAAAAAGCATATAATTCTCTATGTCTTTCAGGGTAAATAATTCCTAAAAATAACAATATAAGGATTAAAGTAGCAGCCCATTGAAATCCCCGCTTATATGAATTAATTAATTTCTCATAGGTATCGATTACTCGTGTAGGCAAGAAACGTTTAATGGCTTTTCCGAGTAATTTAGGAGTGTTTATTCCAACAAAGAAAGAAGCTATCGTACAGAAGATAAATTGGATCTCTTTTCGAGATATAAACTGAAATATTTGATCTAAAATATTCATACTTTCCTCTAAATTGTAACAGGCGCATCTACGTAGATAGTTGGTTCTTCAATATCAAAATCAATACCGTATTCTCTCAGGGTTTGATTAATAGTTTCTGTAGCCACATCAAGTAATTGGCGACGCAATTCCATCGATACTTTGCTACTACCTAAAATAAATAAACTGATTTGAGCTTGGCTTTTTGTTTCACAACCTTTTATGTCTGGAAAATCAATACGAGTACTTCGTGAATCAAGCCCAAAAATATCTTTTGTACTTGTTAATACTACTTGCTCTATTAATGCTCTCTCTTTAGCTTCAACTTTACGATGAAAATTCAAATAAAGAATTGAGATTACTTTTTTAGCACCAGAAAAATTCTCAATATTCATATCAGTTAGAGAATTATTCGGAATTATCATTAAGGTTCCTTTACCCGAGGTACGGATTTTTGTCGAACGCCAACCTATAGATTCTACCCGCCCAAAAGTACCGTCTGGTAAGCCAATATAATCATCAATATAAAAAGGATGATCGAGATATAATACAACACCACCAAGAATTTGTTCTAAAGTTTTTTGAGCCGCAAAGGCAATAGCTAAACCGCCAATTCCTAAACTAGCTAAAATACTCAAAATATTGATATTATGAGCTTTAGTAAATAAGATTACTCCCGAAATAAGAATAAAAAAAGTAATCAAAAATTTTACTAAAATGAAAAGTTCGCTATTAGCTTGACGACCACTTTTCAAAGCAGAATCTAAAATTGATTCATCTACATAATTGCCAAATATTTTAGTAATTAGAATAGAACATGCTATCGTTAAAATTAAACTAATAATAAATTCAATCGCAGGATAATCATCAAATACAGGAATTATTAAAGCAACAATCTCTAAAAATCCCAATGCAAAAGCAATTCCAATTAAATATTTGTCAGGCTGTAATAATTTTTCAGTTTTTTCTCCAGCTTCAGAAGAAACAAATCTACTCAATAAAAACTGAATTATCTCAGGAAAAATATAACCCACAAAAAATATAATAATGCTGAGTATTTCTACCCAAAATGTCAATTGTATTTTGGAACTAGAAAAAATATTATTTGACAATAATTCAATCATCAAAGATTCTCCCAAATTGATAGTGTTTTTTAGTATTTTTAATTATTTATTATTGAAAGGTTTTATCGAAGACATGTATGATATATTACAAAAATCAGAGATTACCGGATTTAATAGTAATTGACTGTAAAGTATCTTCTATGTATAAAGCTTTTTTGTCTGCCAACTATATTACTTATGATTATTAATACTGAAAATATACATACATCTCAAGAGTTAACCTATTAATCTTATTTTAATATGTTTCAAATTTTAGTATTTATGCTTAAGGTGCTTCTCGAGTATATTTAGGTAAATTTTAAACTGGAAATATATACTCTTATCAATTTTTATTAAAATGTAATTTACATTACTAGTTTATGTAAAAAAAAACAAGATTATGAGCGATGCATATAATAGACTCGCACCTTTTATTCAAGAGTACATATACAATCGTAACTGGACTGAATTAAGACCTATACAAGCCGCTGCTTGTGAAGTTATATTTGATAGCGATGCTCATTTATTAGTAGCCGCAGGTACAGCTTCCGGTAAAACAGAAGCAGCTTTTTTACCAGTTTTAACCCACTTATACGAAAAACCAGCTAATACTATAGGTGCAATTTATATAGGTCCAATTAAAGCATTAATTAACGACCAATTTGAACGTCTTAATGACTTACTAAGAGAAGCAGATATTCCGGTGTACCATTGGCATGGAGATGTTTCTCAAAGTCGAAAAAAACAGCTTTTAAAAACCCCATCGGGTATTCTCCAAATTACACCAGAGTCTTTAGAAAGTTTGTTAATTAATAAATATGAGGACTTAATCCGCCTTTTCGGTGATGTACGTTTTATAATCATCGATGAGATTCACGCTTTCATGGGTACCGAAAGAGGCTGTCAAATTCTTTGTCAATTAGAAAGATTAGCTAATATAACCAAAAATCAACCACGCAGAATTGGTTTATCAGCAACTTTAGGTGATTATTCCTTAGCAGAAAATTGGCTTAGCTCCGGTACCAATCGATCGGTGATTACCCCGAAAATTGAAGCAGCAAAGCGACAAATTAAATTAGCTTTAGAACACTTTTACGTTCCCCAAAAAACAGATGAATCAGAAATCACTGACTGCGATAAATATATTTTTAATTTAAGTAAATCTCGTAAATGTCTGATTTTTGCTAACAATAAATCGCAAACCGAATCTATCATCGCATCCTTGCGTCAAATTGCTACAAATCAAGGGCAACCAGATATTTATCACGTTCATCATGGCAGTATATCGGCTTCTCTGCGTCAAGCAGCGGAAAACGCCATGCAGGAGCCTGAAAAACCTGCGGTGACTGCTGCTACATTAACTTTAGAAGTAGGAGTAGATATTGGCTATTTACAGCGAGTCATTCAGTTAGAATCACCGACTTCTGTAGCCAGTTTTTTACAACGTTTGGGACGTACGGGGAGAAGAAATGAAGCTGCAGATATACGTTTTGTTTGTTCGGAAAAACAGCCATCGCCAGAAGCACCACTTCCCCAACAAATTCCTTGGCAACTTTTACAGTCTATTGCCATTATTCAACTTTATATGGAAGAAAAATGGATTGAACCCATTGAACCGATAAAATACCCATTAAGTCTACTGTATCATCAGACTATGAGTATTTTGGCAGCAATGAAAGAAATTTCGCCACCTCTGATTGCCAAGAAGGTTTTAAATCTATCATCTTTTCAATATATATCTTTGGAAGATTATAAATTATTGCTGCGCTATTTAGTTAGTATTGACCATATTAATAAAACAGAAGAAAATAAATTAATACTCGGCTTAGCTGGTGAAAAAATTGTCAAGAGATTTCAGTTTTATGCTGTTTTTCCCGAAACACTAGAATTTAAAGTTAAACAGGATTCAACAGATATTGGTACGATTGTCATTGTACCTAACGTTGGCAGTCAATTTGGCTTAGCGGGAAAAACTTGGGAAGTATTAGATGTAGATTTTTCTAAGAAAACAATATTCGTTAAACAAGTTGAAGGTAAAGCTGGTATTTTCTGGCGTGGCGGTAGTGGAACAATTCACAGCAAAATATTACAACGTATGCGCCGCGTTTTATTAGAAGATGTAGAGTATGCTTATTTACAAGCAAATTCTACAAAACGTTTAAAATCAGCACGTCAATTAGCGCGAGATTTTGAATTAGATAAACGTAATATAGTCAAATTAGAAAAAGGCAAATGCTGTATTTTTCCTTGGATGGGTACCGTTGCTTACAACACTTTACAAAGATTGCTAAATAATTTTTGTCGAGAGTCTTTAGAAATTAAATCTCTTGGGGGCATTAATCCTTATTTTATGACACTTAAGTTGGGGAAAGGTAAGTTTGAACAATTTGAATCAGAAATTTTATCTTTGTGCCAACAGCGTATTGTTAACGAACATTTAGTTGCAGATGCAGAAGCACCCGAAATACAAAAATACGATAAGTTTATTCCTTTTCCACTACTACGAAAAGCTTTTGCAAGCGATTATCTAAATATGGAAGAAGTTAGACAGCAAATTGGTGATTGGTAATTGGTGATTGGTAATTGGTGATTGGTAATTGGTGATTGGTGATTGGTGATTGGTGATTGGTGATTGGTAATTGGTGATTGGTGATTGGTGATTGGTAATTGGTGATTGGTGATTGATCATTGATCATTGATCATTGATAATTGATCATTGATCATTGATCGTTGGTAATTGAATATGTATGATTATGTAATTATTGGTGCAGGCTCCGCAGGTTGCGTATTAGCAAATCGTCTCACAGAAAATCCTCAAAACAAAGTATTACTTCTAGAAGCCGGCAACCCAGATAAATCTCCAAAAATTCATATTCCTGCTGCCTATTCTGAATTATTTAAAACCAAATATGACTGGGCTTATTATACAGAAAAACAATCTCATCTAAATAACCGTCAACTTTATTATCCTCGTGGAAAAGTGCTTGGTGGAAGTAGTTCAATTAATGCCATGATCTACATTAGAGGCAATAATTCTGACTACGATAACTGGCATAAATTAGGCAATCAAGGATGGAGTAGTAAAGAAGTACTTACTTATTTTAAAAAAGCTGAAAATCAATGTAGAGGTATAAGCGAATACCACGATATCAAAGGACCTCTTAATGTTACCGACTTACGCTCGCGCAATCCTCTTTCTGATGTTTTTATCAAAGCAGCAATAGAATTTGGATTAATGTATAACGATGATTTTAATGGAATACAGCAAGAAGGAGTAGGCTTTTATCAAGTTAATCAAAAAAATCAGCAGCGTCATAGTGCTGCAAGTGCTTATTTAAAACCTGTATTATCTAGAAAAAATTTAACCGTACAAACTAATTCTCATGTAACGCGGATATTATTTGAAGGAAAGCGGGTTATTGGTTTAACCTATAATTATCAGAATATAGAACGTGAAGTTAGAATCAATCAAGAAGTGATATTAAGTGCTGGAACAATTAATTCTCCTCAATTATTAATGCTTTCAGGAATTGGTTGTGCCAAACATTTGAAATCATTAGATATTCCAGTAGTCTTAGATAATCCTGGTGTAGGACAAAATTTACAAGACCATTTATTTTTATCCATAGCTTATAAATGTACAAAAGCTATTACTTTAGCCAACCTCGATAAACCATATAATCTTCTCAAATATTTATTATTTAAAAGAGGACCATTAACATCAAATATAGCTGAAGCAGGAGGCTTTGTAAAAACCGCACAGAATTTAAATAATATTAATCTCCAACTACATTTCATTCCCGGATGTTTAATAAATCACGGCTTTAGCAACCGTAAAGAACATGGATTCACTTTATGTCCAACTCTTTTATATCCCCAAAGCAAAGGTAAAATTACGTTACGTTCAAAAAATCCCCTACAATCGCCAGTGATTCAACCTAATTATCTTGCAAATCAAGAAGATAATAACGTCTTATTTCATAGTGTTAAAATCTGCCGTCAAATATTACAACAAAAAGCATTTGATACATTTAGAGGTGAAGAAATTATACCAGGTTCGCAAATACAAACTGAGGTTGATATTGTTAATTTTATTCGCGATACCGCAAAAAGTTTGTATCATCCAGTAGGAACTTGTAAAATGGGTAATGACGACCTGTCGGTAGTTAATTCAAAACTACAAGTTCATGGAATAAAAGGACTAAGAGTCGTAGATGCTTCAATAATGCCGAATATTATTGGCGGTAATACAAATGCTCCCACAATTATGATTGCTGAAAAAGCCGCCGATCTCATTCAACAATCAAATAATTAAATCAATTTTCATTGTCCTAATGCCCAAAGCGAGAATTTCATCCATCGACAAAATAAATTACTAATAATTACCTTTTCTTAATTTTTTCATAAATTAACTATGCATAACTAGAGATGTATGGTTTTTGAATATACTGATGCTCAAGTTTTAATTTGATACTCTAGGAATATTGGTGTGATGAGATTTATTACATTATGCACTGGTTATTGACTGGACCATTGACTGTAGAAAAAATAGCAGTTCGGATTCAAGATTTGCCAGCATCCTTAAAAGGTATCCGCATAGTCCAAATATCAGATTTCCACTATGACGGCTTACGTTTGTCAGAAAAGATGCTTCAAAAAGCCATAATAGCTAGTAACAGACTCGAACCAGATTTAGTTGTTTTGACTGGCGATTATGTGACAGACGATCCTACTCCAATCAATCAATTAGTACTCCGACTTAAAAGTTTACAAAGTCGTTGCGGTACTTATGCCGTACTTGGTAATCATGATATACATTACACCCATTCAAAAAGAGAAATTATCTCCGCTTTTACCAGAGTTGGAATCGAAGTACTTGATAACAGAATTGCTTATCCATTAGGAAAAGAATTACCATTAGTAGGACTTGCTGAATATTGGTCTCCTCATTTCCATCCGGGATTAGTTCTGAACCAGTTAGATGCAGCAATACCGCGTATAGTCTTATCCCACAATCCCGATACCGCTGATATATTGCGACAATGGCGGGTAGACTTACAACTATCAGGTCATACTCACGGTGGTCACATTGTAATTCCCGGTATTGGTCCTGTAATATTTGCTTATAGCAATATTATTCGTAGAATACCAAGAAAACTACGCCGTCGGATGCCATTTGTAAAAAGAGATTTTTTCAATGTCGTCAGAAATTGGCAATGGGCGAAAGGATTTCACAAAGTAGGAAAAAATCAGTTATACGTTAATCGTGGTTTAGGTACTTATTTTCCCGGAAGGTTATTTTGTAACCCAGAAGTCACCCTTATTACCTTAGAGTGAATTAAGAAGAGGGGACAAGGGGAGATGGGGTGATGGGGAGATGGGGAGATGAGTAGATAGGGATATAGGAATTTGGGGTGTT
>ERZ1740059.265-NODE-265-length-29110-cov-7.516641_pt1 | contig 29110 bp, 40 predicted proteins | sample MGYA00581744_ERZ1740059 | MGnify/ENA primary metagenome ERZ1740059 (study PRJEB43018, sample SAMN04849738) | marine metagenome | isolation source: floating plastic debris | place: Pacific Ocean | collected 2008-08-28 | study: EMG produced TPA metagenomics assembly... | reverse complement strand
GCCGTGAGCGATGACGTGGATGACGTCGGCCGCCTGGATGGTCGAGAGTCGATGCGCAACAGCGACCGTCGTGCGCCCGCTCACCAACTCGTCGAGTGCCGCCTGGATGCGTCGTTCCGATGCGGTGTCGAGTGCCGAGGTCGCTTCGTCGAGCACCAGGACCTTGGGGTCGTGGAGCAGAACACGAGCAATGGCGATTCGTTGACGCTCGCCTCCCGACAGGCGGAAGCCTCGCTCGCCGACGAGCGTGTCGTAGCCGTCTTCGAACTCCATGATCCGGTCGTGGATGGCGGCCGCCCTCGCCGCCTTCTCGATCTCGGCGTCCTTAAAAGTCAGGCGACGTAGCTGGTCGACGATCTGCTTCTGGGTCTTCCAGTCGCCGCGGCGCTCGGTAGCCTCGGAAGCCAGAACTTTCGCCCGCTCGAACGCCGCCTCGTAAGTCGCATAGACGTCCGTGTGTTTGACCGTCATGCCGCCGGTCTTATAGGCCATATATTGGATCTGCTCGCCGTCCTCGGTGGTCACTTTCTCGATCGCGTTAATGGTGAAGGGCTCGACGATCGGCTGGACCTCGTTCCAGGTCAGCGTCTGCGGTCCCAGCCCATACGGATTGCAGCGCGGGCAAGCGATCTCGTAAGTGTCGCCCGCCGGGCTCCTGGCCTCCCACTTGCCCGTCCCATGGCAATCTGGACACTCCACAGACTTCTTGACGGTCTCAAGGGTGGGCCGGTAGACGGTTGCTCCGAGTTCGAACGTCATGGCTGAACCTCCGCTGGTGTGTTTGGGAGATGCGTGGACGCGTGGTCGATTGCCTCCTGGAGACTGTCGCACGCGATAAAAAGCGGATGGTGGCGAATGCTCGCTCTATTGGCCCCGACGGCGTAAACGGGGACGCCGTTGTCTAGCGCGACCCCGACTTCAATCCACGCGCCCTTCAGGACCTCTTCGGGCCTCCGGTACAAAACGACCGCAGCCGCGTTTTTGGGTTCGTCAAAACACCGAGACCAAAGGTCAATCCAGTCTGAGGTCTGGCCTGGCTCAGCCTCGTCTATCCACGTCGAAATAATCGGGACGCCCCTCTTCCGCATGGCCCTCCACATACCCGCATGGACGGTTTTGGATGCGAAATAGAGCCCGACCTTCGGCGACGGCGCGCTATCTGCGGCGAGGGCGGCTTTCGCCGTTTCGCCTCTGTCGGCCAGCAGCGCCTCGGTCGGCTCTGTGCCGATCGGGACGCCGTGATCCCCGCAGTATGACTTCCACTGCGAGCTGTAGAACGTCAGCGCCTCGCGCAGGCGGGCGATCTCTGTTAGTCGCTCGACACCATGCGCTATCAGCGCAGACTTCTCGCCTTCCAGCTCCGCGACGCGCGCCCGCAAGGTCAACAGCTCGTTATAACTCTCGCTCATTCGTCGTCTCCATCCTTCGGAAGGCGACCGAGCGCCCACATTGCCAGGACGACCACGCCGACCAGGGCGAGAATTACGAGGCCAAGAACGCCAGTGTCGAAGTCGCTCACCATCTCGACCTCCGATCGTGCTTCTTGACGTCCTTCCAGACCCCGAGCCCGACTGCGACGAAGCCCATAAACAGAACCCAGGCCACGACAGCGGCTAGGCCAGCGGCGATGACGAGAGCATCCATGATCATGGTTTGACCGCCCCCGCCTGAATGAGCGCATTCAGCGAGATCTTCATGTCAGCGAGATAGCCTTGGGCTTTCTCGACCAGCTCTCGCTGTGTTTCGTACGACTGGGCCTCGTTCGACTGGACCAACGTGTCGACGGCCTTTCGAAGGTGATACTCTAGGTCGCCGCTCTCGGGCGGGGTCCACACATCGACCTGACCGGGGCCAGGTTGAGAGAGGGAGAGGGACGCCGTCGCTATGATCGCTTGCAAGATCACATCGCGCGCTTCGTGGTAGCGCCCACTTGCGTTCACAGCCGAACCGGCCTCATCCAAGATCTCCACAGCTTCGACGGCGTTCTTGAAGTCCATGTCACCCTCACAACTCAGTCCGCGATGTTCCGGCTCTTTTTCTGGGCCTTATGAAACCGCCGAAGCGACGCCTGGCATGCCCCAGATTAACCACCCTGCCGAAGCCCATCGGCCCGACAGAGGAACAGAACCGGCCTGGTACGAAGCCCCGTCCCCGAGATCGCGGCCGGGGATATGGCCAGGAGGTTGCCAGGCGTATTCAATATGTCTGTAGTGTCATAAGAAGACCTGAGACGCAAGGTTAAATATGCGTCTGGTGTCAATCTGTGCGGACGATCCGTCGCTTCGTCACTAGGTCGTTAAGCTTCTGGGCCATGCTCTCTTGAGCCGTCACCATCATCTCAACCGGCTTCCCGCCTGGTCCCGAAATCTCGGTCTTGTCCGTCCACAAGCCCAGGTGTCGGCCTAGCTCAGACAGCGCGCCCTTCTTGTCGCCGAGCTTGATCTTCGTCCGCTTGACGGGCTGAGCGTCGTCGCCTTGCCCTTCCATGTAGACCTCGGACGTGACTTCGCCGAGCCCGGCCCATTGATCGTCGGTCGTGTCCATGAAGTGAGGCCGGACCTCGCCCTCGCCATCGATCCTGTGGAAGTCCCGGAGGTTTGCGAAGCCGATCTTCGCCATCTCACTCAGGACCGCATCGGCCGTGATCTCGGTCCGCTTCTCACGCTCAGCCATCTTATGTCGAAGCGCGGCCTGGATTTTAGGGTGTTTTAAGAGATCGCAAGCCTGGACGTGTGCGGACTTCTTGCTGTAGCCAGCGCGGATCGCCGCCTGGGTTCCGATCATGTCGATTAGGTACTCGTCCACGAACGCGCGCTGTTTGTCGTTCAGCGCCTCGTAAGCCGCGCGACCCTCCAGCTGGGGCTCGTCTTGCACCTTCCTCTTCTTCGCCATCACACGACCCCCGCTAGGCGCAGATATCGGCCGACGTTCGCTGTGAAGTCCACGAAGGCCGAGGTCCCGAACGCCCAGGAGGCCCACCAGATCGGGGTCCCAGGCTCCATGACGACGACGGCCAGGGCGCACCAGCTCAAGACGTACGCCATAGCGGCTTCACCCGGCGCACTTGTGCGACCGACGACCATTGCCGTGGCGAGCCAGGCAAACAGGAGGCTGAGCAAGATCAAGACGCCGAAACCGATCATCGCATCCGCACCTTAAACCGATCCACCAGCACGTCGATTAGCTGCAGGCCCGCAAACCCGATCACGATCCCGACGGCGACCATGATGTCCGGGGTCGCTTTCGCCATCCCAAACGACTGGACCACCAGATCAGCAATCGGACCCGACAAAAAGAAGACCATCAACACCGCAGCCAGGGCGTGCCTCCAGACGTCTCTCCAGATCCGTGGCGGGCTATGAAGCATCCGCAAGGCAAACCCTCCCAGCGCGCCCAATAGGGCCAGTCCCGCCTTCCCCTTGGCGGCGGCGATCCATGCTTCGGGCGTCATGCCGCAACCTTCTCACTTTCAAACTCGGAAACCGACCCCTGAGACAGGCGGGCCAGTGATTGGGCCAGATAGCCCGCGACACTCTCCAGGTCGGACCAAGCTCGGGCCTGTCCGTCGTCTTTCTCAGCTCGCCAGAACTCAGCCAGGAGAGGTCCGTCGCCCAGAGACGCCCTTACAGCCTCCAGGGCGGCCCTCACGCGCCCAGGGGATCGCTCAAGCTCACACAGGACCGCGACAGACAGGAGCTCGCCCCGAGCTGTCCTGGAGGCTCCCAGCGCGGCTTGATCGATCTCCCGGAACCTGTCGACATGAAAGGCCAGCTTGTCGACCACCATCGCCCTACAGGCGGGGCGGGAGGGCCATCCGTCGAAGATAGGCCGGGGAAGGCCCGCTCCCTGGGCGAAGGCCGCCCAGGCGTATCGTCTGGCGTACACCTGGCCCGCGACCCAGTCCTCCGGCTCGATCTCGAAACTGGAGAGCATTTCGCCCAGCGGAAGCTCCCATCGGGCGTCGTCGCTGGGCAGGTACGAAAGCCGGGGTCTAAGCTGAGACCTGACCGACCGGCGCAACCGATCATTGCGGACGTGCTTCCGCAAAGCTCGGTTCTCGATCTGACCCTGGGTCTCTAGCTCCATCAAGTCACCAGGCGCAGGATCGGGCCAGACAGCTCGGCCAGGTCGTCCTGGATCGCTTCTTGGCGTCGAAGGGTTGCGGGGTCGTATGGCTCGGTGTCGAAGCGCTCGAACGCCAGGCCAGTCACAAAGCGAGCGCCGTCCGACTTCCGATCCCAAACCAGGAACCGGGTCGATTGGCCCGCAGCGTCGAAACGCCAGCCGCGAGCGGTCAAGGTGTAGGTCCCGCTGTCGTCCGCCCGAATGGAACCCGGACGTGGAGCGTGTGCGAACTCGAATAGGTTCTTCCCGCTTTCGCATTTTGTGGGCTTAGCCATCCCGTCGCACCTTTCCAAACATCACCAACAGCTTTCGGATTTTCGCGTCCAAAACTTACACCTCAACCGCCGTCGCCGCGCGTGTGGGTCTCGATATGACACGAGAAGCATATTCGTTCAAGGTCAATTTTTGCGTCTCAGATCAACTCTCGATCCCTCGACCTCTCAACCTCGGCCCCCTCGGGCCGGGGGAGGCGGGGGTGGAGGTCCCGAGGGGGGACCCCCTTAAGGGGGGACCTCCCTCGGGCCTCCCCCTCCCCCGACCCGCCCCCAGGTCAGAGTGTAAGTATATGAAAACGCTGGATTTTTTGGAATTTCGGGGTTTCGAGAATTAACCACCGAAGAACACGGGGCTTTCTCCGCAAGATCAAGGACTTAGCTGGATATTAACCACCGAAGAACACGGAAAAACGAAAGTTAACCACCGAAGAACAAGGGGTAGTGTTCCTCAGTGGTTAATTGTGTTTCCAGTCAAGGGCTTGGCTCTGTTCTTTAGTGGTTAATTTTGGCCGGGACGCTGTTCTTCAGTGGTTAATAGGAACTCAGTCCCAATCTCGAAACCGGCCCCTCCTGGCGATCCGAACCACGGTCAGGACGATGATCCAGCCCAGGACAACCAAGGACCAGGGGACGACCCCAGACACGGCTCCCAGGGTGGCCGAGACCATCCCTGGGATTGCGAGAGCTAGGGCCAGCCCGATCACTCCTGGGGCTCCAGCTCGATCCCGTTACAGGCGATGCAGCCGATCCGCATCCCTGGTTTAGCCCAGACGTTCATGTCGCAGGACGGGCAGGTGTATTTGGTCTTGGACGCCCGCTTGACTGCGGCGCGAGGGCGTTCCTCGGAGTTGAACGCGGCCGTCCAGCCGTCCAGGATCAGCTCCATCGCGTAGCCTTTGAACGCGCCGCTCTCGTCAATGTAGTGGCTGACCTTCGCGCCCGTCTGCTTGCCGCCAGGCTCGCCCGTGTTGCTCGGGATCAGGCCGACTTTCTCCATCATGCCGACCCACTCTTTGTTGTGCGCCGTGCGGGTCGGGGTTCCGAACTCTTCCTGTTCGACGTGGCACATCTCATGGACCAGAGTCGACAAGATCTCCAGCTCGGTCCGCTTTTCGAAGAAGGCCGGGTTCATCGCCAGTTCGTGGACCTTGCCGCCTTCGTGAATGCGGTCCTGGAACTTGTTCGGGGCGAAGTATCCGAAAGACTTCCCCTTACGCTGAAGCGTGATCAGGACCGGCGGGAGCTTGCCTTCGAACAGCTTGCGATTGAAGTAATCATAAGCGCCCTGGAAGCCGTCCATATAGACACGCTCGACCGGGCTCCGGTTCGTGGCGCGAATAGACGGGTTGAACAAGTTCTTCTTGTCCTCGGTCTTCTTCGCCTCCGGGATTGTCAAGATCTCGATCGGGGCTTCGCTTTTCTCTGGGGCGCTGGCGATCTTGGCGCGACGCTCACGATCCCGGATCAATGCTTTAGTCACTTGGTTCTTCGAAATGCCCAGCGCTTCACCAGCGAGACGATGCGAGCCTTCTTTTTCGACTGCGGCTTTGATGATTTCGATTGCGATGGTCATGACTTGGTCCTCTCTGGTTTGTTGAGGCCGCTACAGCCCCGCTTCGATGAATTCTTTATGGCACCGCCTGTCGTACGACGCAATAAAAAAATGACCTCACACGCATATTTTTTTGACCCGAGACTAAGTCCTTGACTTGTGACGCATATTTTAGAATGGTGATCAGGCCCGTCTAAGGACGTGGTCGCGACTTGCTTTTCTCTCTCGAAAAGCAACCACTGGCCGGGCCTTCGGGCTCGGCTTTTTTTCGAAGGGAAAACCGATGTCGTACGACGGCCCGACTTGCGTCACCTGTCGCCATTTCCAGCCGATACGGCTCCATGAGCATCTTGTGGAGGGGGAGGACGCGCCCAGGGTTCTAACCGGCGAGTGTCGCTTCCATGCGCCCCGTGCGAGCGACTTCGGCCACTGGCCCAAGGTCTCGGGAGCTTTGTACGCCGACGCCGTTGTCGTCGACGAGAAAGACCGCAGCGGAATATATGTTCCCGCCTGGTGTTCGAACCACAGCCTAAACGGTGTAGCAATGGAGGTCACCCCGCCAGCGTATCCGCGCGACAGGCCGACGACTACATGGGACGAGAGAGACTAGTCGTCGTCCCAGTCGAACCAGCCTCGGTTCTCCAACCCCTGGACCGCCTGGCCGCCCAGGATGAAGGCGACGCCCCAGCCCAGAACCAACAGGAAGAACATGGGCCAGTTGATCAGGCCCATCCAAAGCGTGACCGACAGGACGCCGACCACCGTCAAGAAGAACTTCGACGCCAGGGGCTCGGCCCAGCGGACGTATCTGGTCTTGATCAGCCTCAATTGACCACCCTTTCCGTCGCGGCGTGACAGATCGACTTGCGATCCCAGTCACCCTCGGCGAGAGGCGGGTTCTCGTAACACATCGCAGCGATGATCATTTCGGGCGACAGCTTGTCCCCGTTCGCCGCGAGTTGGTTCATCCGGTAGCCGCTCCCGATTTCAGTCACGACGGACGTCAGGACCCACGCGCCCGCCGCGATCATCGCCACGGGGATGATCCAGCCAGACGGGAGCCGGATCGGCTCGGCCTTCTCCTGGTCGGGTACTTTAGTCATGCCTGCTTACCTTTCTTCTTCGCCTGGGAGGTCTGTCGGACCCTTCTTCGTGAACAGAACCGCCTTCTTTCTGTGCATCGCGCCGATGCTCTCAATGTATCCCCCGGCCTCGGCTAGGTTGATCACCCGCTGGATTTCGGCCCGATTGTCCAAGCCCTCCTGGGTCACCTGCTTGTCTTTGACGTCGGTCTCGACGTTGATGTCCAAGGCGTTCGCGATCACATTCCCGACCCAGTTCCCGCCGTCGCTGTCCTCCAGCCTCCAGCGAAGACTGTCCCCGCTCTCAAGCATCATATGAACTGCGTGGATCGCGTCCATCTGGTCGGGTTGCAGGGTCTGCGGATCATAGTCCGCGCCGATCGGGTTCCCGCTCGCGGTCTTGGCGGCGGCCGTGAACTTCGGTCGGAACGGCATGATGACCGAGACCTGGTCGCCGTCCGGGTAGTCTGGCGAGCTGTTCCCGAGCTGGTGGTCTTGCTTCTGAAACCACTGGCGCGCCTGGACCGGTCCGAGGTTTGCCTTCACGCCCGCGAGCTGAAAGAAGTTCTGGGGGCGCTCCACGCCAAGCTGTTCGGCTTCGTCTTTGCTCATGGGGACCAGGGCGCGCACAGACCGCGCTCCAGCGGCGAGAGAGCTTGCGCCCCTCAGAATGTCCTGGGACGCCCCGCCGCCCTCCTTGGCCTTTCCGGCATGGTGGACCAGCTCGACGGCGATGTTGTGCTTGTGGGCGATCTCCCGCCAGACATTGACGACCTGGTTCACTTCGCCGTTGTCGTTCTCATTCACGTCATGGGTCGTCACGAATGGGTCGATCTGAAGAAAGTCCAGCCGCCAGTTCTGGATCAGCTGGCTCAGCTCCTGGACCTTGGTGGCGTCAATCAAGACCCCGGACTTCGTCTTGTGGGCGATCTTCAGGTTCCAGTCTCGCCCCGAGGCGACGAAGAACCGCCGCTCCATTCGGGGGAGTTCGTGCTTGAGCCGGATCGCCAGCACGCGACGAAGGATCTCGCTTTCGGGGTCTTCGCCATTCCAGTAAAGCCCCCGCAGCTCATGCTTGCCCTCATAGCTGAAGAGCTTCTTCGGCCCGGCCTGCAGTATGTCCCAGCCGGTCGCCATACTCATCCCCTCAGCAATCACCAGACTGGACTTGCCCAGACCGCCCTCGGAAGCCGTCACGCCGACGAACCCTCGGATGTAGTGACCGAACCCCAGCCATTCGCGCGGCGGGATCTCGTCATCCCAGGCGTCCGCGATGTCCCGCATGGGGTGCGTCGGGTTGCCGGGCGGGGGAGGCTGGACCGGCGTCGCCTCAGCGACCGCCACAGCGCTCTGGATGACCTCTTTCGCGGTCTGGGGTGGGGCCACCAGGTCCAGGACCACCCCAGAGCCCGCCGCCTGACGCTCTGCGGCCTCGATATCGCTCTCTGGTCGTTTTCTGGGTTCAGAGAGGCCCTTGCGCTTCCCGCTGGCGATCGTCTTGCGCACCTGCGACCATCCGTCGTCGCGAACGCTCCCGTTTGATTCCGCCGCGGCCTCCAGTGACGCCTCGACCTGGGCGCTGTCCAACCAGCCCGCCGCCACCATGCTGAAGAGCTTCACGGACGCGACATTCAGAGCGTTGTTCCGGTTGCCCTTCGGACATCGCGCCAGATCCCGGAGCTCTTCGACCATGCCGTTCTCAGCATAGGCCCGGTCAGCTTCGGCGATGCGCTCCCAGTCTCCGCGCTTTTGGGTCGGTCTTGGAGGCTCCCAGGTCGGCGTCTCCGCTTTGGTTTGGAGGAATGCCTCCACAACCGCGTCGGGCGGCTCTGCGAAGCTGTGAACGTCCACCAGGTCGCCCTTCTCGACGACATAGCCAGGTGAAGGGGCGACGACCGTCTGGAGCGGGCCGCGTCGGCATTCCAGGCCAGCCAGCTCGGGAACGCGCTGGCGCATGTAGTCCATGTCGATCCAGTCGGGCATGGCCCAGACAAGATGGAGGCCGCCAGACGGCGAGCGCTCGACGTATCCAGCCCCGCCCCAGTCTGGAGCTGTGAGACCCAGGGCCGCAGCGCTCTCCAAGCCTGGCTGGCCGTCCTTCACGTCCACATCCAGGAGGAAGGCCCCGGCTTGCTCCCAGAAGTTGATCCCGACCCCGGCCCCTGATGCGCCGAAAAGATAGGACCACCCCCGGATCATCTCGGGATCTCGGGTCGAACCGTTTTGCCAGTTGTCGAGCGCTGGGAGTTTCGAGCGCGACTTGATCGGGAGAACCCGGAACCCAGCTGCGGCCAAACGAAGGGCTTGGTCTAAAATCTGTTCAGACATCGAGATCCTGTTAGGTCGCAGTGTTTTTTATGAAGAGGCCAGGCGACGAACCAGGCGAAGCGGAAACAGCAGCCGACCAGATACAGCGCGAAGAAGAACTTCAGGACCGGCCAGAAAAGGACCATAAGGGCCGCTGCGAAAACAGCGATAACGGCGCATGCTGTAGCGGCCGCAAAGGCCCAGCGCTCGATCCGCCACCAGGCAAGAACGCGCGCAATCATTGGAACGGGATCTCGTCATCCAGCGCGCTTGTCGATTTCGCATGCTCGCGCGCCCGCTCTGTCAGGTTCGGGTCCGGCTTGAAGCTGGGTGTCACGCTGTCGGCCAGGGCGTTGTCGGCCAGATGCTGAACGGCCGCAGCAAAGAACGCCTTCGCCAACTGTTCGCAGTCGTCTCGCGTCAGGTTGTAAAAGTCGGCCTTCTCGTTCGACCCGCCCTGGCTCAGGCGGTCCAGGGTCGCCCCCATCTCCTGAAATCCGGCCCAGGAGGCTTGGACTTCGTCATAGGTCAGTGGGCGGTTTCCCGGTTGAATTACAGCCATTGCAATGGTCCTTTCTCTGTCGATCTCCAGAGCGGCCGCTAACCGCTCCTGGTGATCCCGCGAGCATGCGGGGAGGTACTTCGCGCCACGGCGACGCGTCTCGGTTGCGCGGACGTGAAGCCCACGCGACTGCCGGCGACAAACGCCGCAAGGTCCTGTGTTCATGCCGCGTCGATTTCCAGAAGCAGGTCGCCAGCTGGCTCTTCAAAGCGGACGTCGACAATCTTCCAGTATTTGCCGTCCTTGCGGATGCTGATCCCGGTCGGCTCGCGGTAGCCGCCAGCTCGGGCGATCTCCGATGCAGCCAAGGCGCTGGAAGGAATGGACGACTGGATGTGGACCCGGCTCTTGTGCCAGTCCTCGGCCAGCTTCCTCGGGTATCCCCCATGCTCGAACAGCACGAATTCGGCGACCCGCTTCCGCTGTTTCCCGTGGCCCACCAGGTAATCGACCCGGAGCATGTTCTGGCCCGTGTTCTGGCTGAGCTGGGTCGAATAGGCGATGTCGACCACAGGGAGAAACGGGTCGTCGGCCGTCATCCGCATGATAGGCGAATTCGACGCTTGACCTTCGATCTTCAGGAACAGCTCGCCGCAGACCGGACACTTACGAGCGGCGATCGCGCAGTGTGCGCCGCAGTTGTCACATTCCTTCGTCGGGGCCTCGCCCTTCGGCCTAGGAGCGTGACACGCTCCGCAGGTGATCTTGTGCGGGGCGTTCTTGTGACCGCACGCTTCACAGTCCCATTCGGACGTATCGTTCGGGTCCTCACCGATTACAAAGCCGATGTCGTCGATCTGGCCCAGGCGGTCGATATTGCCCGCGAAGTCCAGGATAAGACAGTTCGTCTTGTCCTCGGAGATCCGCATTCCCCGGCCGCACATCTGGACGAACAACCCGAGCGACTGGGTCGGACGCAAGAACGCCAAGAGGTCGACATGGGGAGCGTCGAACCCCGTCGTCAGGACGTTGACGTTCACCAGGGCGCGGATCTGTTGCGCCTTGTACGCCTCCAAGATGCGCCTGCGCTCGTCTTTCTTCATCGTCCCCGTGATCGTCGCGACCGTGATCCCCTGAGACTGGAACGCCTCATGGACCTTCTGGGCGTGGTCGACCCCCGTCGCGAAGATCAGCCAGCCCTTTCGGTCGTGGCCGTGTCGTACGATCTCAGACACTGCGGCTTGCGTAATCGGGTCGACGTTGACCGCCCGCTCCAGCTGGCCCTGGACGAAGTCGCCGTTTCGCTTCTCGACGCCTGTCACGTCCAGGATCGTGTTCACGGGCCTGGAGACCAACTTCGACAGCCACGCCTGGCCGACCAAGAAGTCGACCTTCACTTCATAGGCGAGCTGGTGGAACAGCGCCGTTTCGCCGCCGATCAGGTTATTGTTCTTCCCGCCCTCAAGACGGTAGGGCGTGGCGGTCAGGCCGATGACCCGGATCTTCGGATTGATCTCCTTCAGTTCCGCCAGAAACCTGCGATACATCGTTGTGTCGCGACGCGGGGTCAGGTGCGCCTCGTCAATGACGACCGCGTGAACGTGGCCGAAGATCGCCGCCTTCTTGTAAACCGACTGGATCGAACAGAAGACGATCGGCGTCCTGTGCTGGCGCAGCCCGAGCCCGGCCGAATAGATCCCAATGGGGGCCGACTTCCAGAGCCTGGAGATCGCCTTCGCGTTCTGTTCGACCAGCTCGCGGACATGGGTCACACACAACACCTTCGGGCGGTCGATCGTTTCGAAGCAGTCCCGGAGAAACTGCGACAAGATCAGCGACTTTCCCGCGCCTGTGGGGAGGACCGCCAGGACGTTCTCGCCTGGATGGTCGCACAGCTTTTCATGGATCGCGTCCACGCACTCGGCTTGATAATCCCGGAGCTTCATTTCTTCCGCGCCTCCAGCATGGCGTCGGCCAGCTCATAGGCCAACTCTGGCGACAAGCGGGGATCCTCGCCGCTTGCGTGAGCCAGAAGCCCCTGGAGGGCCGCCATTGCGAATTCGTCCCGAAGATCCGCCTCTCGACGATCGGCGATTTCGCGAAGGGATTTTGCGAGAACCGCGATCATCGCTGGAGATCTGTCGCCGGACTCGATCAACTCCGCAGTTTGGCGAAGCTTTTGAGCGTCCGTTCGTTTCTTCATCATGCGGCGACCTCCCCAGGAAGCTTGACACCCTGGTGGACCGCCCTGCGGATCTTCCAGCCTCTGGCCTTCGCTTCGCTGTAACGACACCATTCGACAGCCGTGCTCGCGCCCAGAGCGTGGGGGACCCGCCTCTCCGCAATCACTTGCGGATCGGGGCTGGACACGACCGCTTCGCCTGGGCGCGCGCCGCCTAGGGCAAGCTCAAGAACTTGGCGGTCCAGCTGTAGGGTTTGCGAATTCTCCTGATTGCCAAAAAGGTCTTCACCTCCAAGGACAAGAAGACCTCGCTTGCGCATCGCCTTGACGACCGGGCCTTTGACAACTCTCCGTTCGTCAAGGCTCCAGCGATAAACCTCGCTTACCTTTCCGGCTCGGCTGGTCTTGCGCTCGATTAGTATACTGGCCCCTGTGTCGCGCATCTCGACGGCGAGGGCTTTGCCTTCCGACATGGCCTCTCGCTGTTTCGGTGTGACTTTCGCCATGTCACGCCCTCCCAGCCAGCCAGGCCGCCGTCGCCAGAATGGCGATCACAAACACGACCAGGACGACTGCCGAGACGGGGGCCTGGGCCGCTGTGACAGCGGCCGAGACGTGAGCTTCTGGAGGTCCGACTATGGGCATTGCTTGACCCCCTCCAGCGTGATCTGCGGGAGGCAAGCGTCCTCGAACGCGCCGCCCTCGATAAACGCTCTGTCGTCGTACGAACTGAGGTCAGGGGTCGGTTGGTCCTCGGTTGGGAGGGCAGCAAAGCCAACAACAAGTCCGGCGAGCATGCCGCCGACGATGTATGGGAGGTTATCCATTCGCCAGCGCCTCCCGCTTGGCCTCAAGGGCCGACTTGATGGCGCGCCAGCCGCCGGGATAGACGTTCGAGAGGCCCTTGGATACGGCCGCGACCGAGACCTTCCACTTGCCGGCGATTTGCTTCGGGGTCATGCCTCGGAGCGCATCTTCCAGGTAGCGGCCCCACGTTTCGCCGTGCGCTTCCTGGCGCTGAAACCGGGAGGCGACGCCAGCCTTCAGACAGCTGCGCTTGACTTGGTAGGGGGTCGACCGCAGATCAGTGGCGGCTTGAGCGTAGCTGTGGCCCTTCAGGACGAGTTCCACAGCTTCCAGGTCGGCCCGCGTGAGATCCGGGGCCACCGCCTGGGCGGTGTTGCCTAGCATGGCTTTCATGTTATTGGGTCCTTGCGTTCTCTATGATCTGGAGCGCATGGGCGGACCGACTGGGTTTGGCGATTTAGTCGGTCCGTCCGCTTCCGTTAGGCGACTACCCCGCCCAGGCCCCCCGTCGTCCTCCAGCTGGTGCAGCCGCTACGGTCTGCGCTGGGGCTTGTTGCTGAACTGGGGCCGGTTGCTGCATCTGGACGACTTGGCCCTGTGGGGCTGTCTGAGCGACTTGGCCTTGTGGGACTTGCTGGACCACCTGGGGCGCTGGCGATCCAGTCATTGCGGGGGCGGCTTCGCGCTTCTTGACCTCGTTCTGGATTTTGCCCTGGTTGCTTGTCCTTTGGGCGACCTTGATCTTCAACGGGACGCCGTTCACGAGCTGACCCACATCGGTTAGACGCCCGGCGATACCGACCGCATCGGTCAGGGCCTTGAGCTGACCGCGACCAATCTGGGTCGCCTTGTCGCTGGTCGGCATATGCCAAGTCATGTTGTCCCAGACCAGTCGGCCCTTGTGCGGCCCATCGGCGACCTCAAACGTCGCTTCGACGTAAGTCCCCTTGGACTGACCAGTCGTCGGGTCCGCCTTCATCATTTTGAATTCAGCTTTCTGGACAAAGACGATGTAGTCGCCAGCCGGTAGCGGCTCAGTTGATGGCCCGTCGTCGGCTTCGACGCTGTTCGTGTCAAAGTCAAAGGGTTGAAACCCTTGCGCCGCCATCGCTTCTTGATGGTTCATTTACTTGGTCCTTTCGCACTTAGTTGGGGTGTCGCGACTACTCCGCCGCGACGGGCTCCACGGGCAACGTCCCCGTGTAGTTCGGGAGGAAGTCCTTCACCTTCTGGAAGAACTCGCCTTCTTGGACGAACATTTGGTCCGGCATTCCGGGTAGCTTCTTCGCGAAGTAAGCGGCCTCGCCGTCGAAGCAGGCTTCGCGCATACGCCCCCCCGATGCGATTTTCCGATTTCCGTTGCCAGCGTCGCGAACGACAATCTTCTTTCGAAGGAACACCACGCTGTCGGGTACTGCTTCGATGAACTTTTTCACGCGCTTATGAACGGCCAGGCGATACTCGTCGTACGACTCGCCGCCCGGAGGCGACACAGACTTGACCTCAGCGTGGCCGATCAAGATCACGTTCATTTTTCGGTGGACGCACAGACCCTTTAGGCGCTTAAGCGTCGACACCCACTCGTCATCCATCTTCATGTAGCCTTTGCCGTGATCGGCGGCGGCGATCGATGGCGAACCGTCCTGGGAAAACCAGCCATTTTCGCGAGCCACGTCGCCGCACAAGATCGGATCTAGGCCCGTGATGCTGTCAATGACCAAGGTCTCGAAGTTATGGTCGTCCAGCATCAGCTTGCGAAGCCAGTCGTCCAACTGGTTCAAGCTTGAAATGGGTCGGCCATTGTTCACAGCCGGAAGCCGAAACCCGCCCTTCGCCTCTTCGGTCAGGATGAAGACCGGGTTCGGGAAGCTGGCCGCAGCCGTGGTTTTCCCAACGCCCGCCTCTCCGTAAATCAGGATCATCGCGGGATCAGAGTTTCCGGCATAGCTGACGCCGTCCATTAAGCTCATAGTCTGGTCCTTTCTGGGTTTTGGCGCTTAGGCCGCTCTGACAGTGGCCCGCCTGTTAAACCGGCTCGCGTCGCTAGCGCGCACCAGCTCAATTCTGACAAAGAACAGCGCTTCAACGATCTTGCGCTTGAACTTGAATGTCTCGGTTTCGAAGCCCTTCACGTCTTCGACAACGCGCTCTTCGCCGTGAAAATAGGCGAAGTCCGCCTTGTACGCGCCGCAGTCCTGGCCGTTGATATCGATCTGGAACTTCGGTTGGCGCTCCAGGTTGGCGATCTCTCCGGCGTCCTGCAAAACCCTGAGAGTTCGCCATCTGGTCGCTTCGGCCTGGCTATCGAAAAACTCGCCGTCGACCTCAACTCGCTTAGCGTTGAACTTGTGTTGACCTTTCCTTCGCACGCTTTCTTCTCCTGTTTTTGGCTCGCTCTTTCGCTAGGTCTATCTTGATCACCATGAACAAAACCAGAACAAATATAGCCATAAGTGTGGCACCCACGGCTTGCGCCACGGTTACCCACGTCATCGTCGGAGCTTATCGAGGTTGAACCAGCTGTTTGGGTCCACGACCCCGCGCGTCTGCTGGAAGATGACGATCATCATCGCGAAGCTGACAGGGTCGTTTTTGTGTCGGTTCACCAGACGCGAGACCGTCGACTGGTCGATCTGGATCTGGCGAGCGAAGTCGGTCTGAGAGGTTCCCGTTCGCCGAAGAAACTCCGCCAGATCCATCGTCTCACCTGACGCGGCGAGGCTTTCGGCAGTTTCGATTGCTTCTTCGGCTACTTCGGTCATACGAACCTCTCTCTCGGTTCGGTGGTTATGACACCAGCCGCATATTTCTGTCAACCGAAAAAATGCGCTACAGTACAAGGTATGCGAGCCCCGCATATGGTATCCACTGCATAAATCGAGCACATAAACAGGAGGCAGGCGGATGACCCAGCCGCGCATTAAGGATATTCGAAAAGCTCTCGGGATGCGCCAAGTCGAGTTGGCCGACAGGCTTGGAATCGACCAGGGCTGGCTGTCGCGCATGGAGGCGGGCAAGTCGAACACGACTGTTTCGATGCTCGAACGCATCGCCGAAGCTCTCGATGTGAAAGTCTTCGATCTGTTCCGAGAAGAAACAGTTATCGACGTTGTCGGACAACTGAAGAACAACAGAATGGAAACCCCCAAGTCCATCGAAAATCTCGAAATTCAAGACGCCATCGCGCTCCCCATCGCACGGCCTGGCGTCGACTTTTTCGCCGTCAAGGTCGACACGGATACAACTTATCCGTTCGCACATGCTGGCGACTTCTTGGTCTATCAGAAGAGCGCTGAGCCTATACCCAAAAACGCAATCGGAAGATCTTGCTTGTGTGAGATTGAGAGAAGCTCTTCCGGCTCGGTTTACCAGACTGGAGTTCCAGTCCCAAATGAAAGCGGCGGGTGGAACTTGGTCAGTATGTCGCCTTTACGGCCGCCCGAGCTAGACTGTCACCTGTTTTCAGTTCATCGCATCATTGCGGCAATACCGGCCGACCTCCTCGAAAAATCGCCTCTCAGTTGAATTAAGTGTTAGTTTGTCGCATCTGACAAGTGAATTAATTTGTCTAGATATTAGCCGTTCGGGTTATATGAACTGACAAGCATCTTATGACTTGACACGCATATGTGTCTCATGGCAAATAGCTCGTACTGACGAGGCCATGAGAGGCGCGGCTGTGTTTGACTTTCTGTCTATCCCATTGACCCGCAACGAACTTTGCGAGGCGATCCGCATTGGGCGCGAGTTTCGCGGCTGGACGGGCTGCCGCGTTGGCGTCGAGACCCAGGCAGACAGAATTCTATCAAGTGTGTGCGCTGTTCCTATGACGCGCCAAGAAGCTGAGAAGCGGATGATCTCGCTCCAGGTGGTCGAGTCCACCCTGACCGATGCGGGCTTCGCCGGTCATCATTTCGAGATCCCTTACATCGCGACCCGAGAAGGTCGGGTCGAGTTGTTCAACGAAGACATGGCCCGACTGCGCGCGGCTGGTCTGGTCGAGCCCTGGCCGAGAGACACGATCGAGCGCTCACCTTGGGCTGGATACTTACCGGGCGGGTCGGGTCAGTACGTCTCCGAAGCACAGATCGAGCATTACAGATAAGAGGACGCCCCGCTGTGGCTATCGAGGAAAAAATGGTCGCCCTGGTCGATTGGGCTGGCGGATTAGACGACCGAACCCTGACGATGATTGGCGCTGGCGGCGTGGCCGCTTTGCTTGCGGTCGTCGTCTTGCTCTGGTGGGTCAACCGAGCCCTGGCGCGCCTCCGAAAGGGCGTCACGCCTGGAATTTTCTTTGGCGTTGTGGGCGCGACGCTTAGCTGCGCCACGTCGGCCGGAATGATTGCCGGGGCGTTTTACAGCCCCTCTATACCGACCTGGGTCACGGCGACGGCTGCAGGCATGTTCGGGACCTTCGTCCTGGCTGGGATCTACTTCGTGGCCCAGGGCCGTTACCTGTCAGCCAGCGTCTTCTTCGTTCTGTCGATCTTCACGTCCGCCACGGCCAACGGCGTTCCGATGCAATGGATCATGGACGAAAACCTAGCCCAGGATAAGCGCGCCGAGATCGCCGAGGGTCGACTGGAGAAGAAAGACGGACAGGTCGACGATCTGACGGACCAAAAGGTCCAGCTCCAGGTCCAGCTTCGCGAGTTGAGCGCTCAGCGCGCCCAGGCGAACCAGAGCCTGGCGGACGCGACCCAGGCCGTGATCCAGCGACGCGGGCTCGAACAGATCGACGCCCGCCTGTCCGAACTCCAGGTCGGTCTCGATCGAGCCGAGCAAGCCTGGTTAAACGAACAAGGCGGGCTGGGCGGGGCCTCGACCTGCCGCCTGGACCCGAGCGACCCGAACTTTGCGACGGGTTGCCCGAAGGCGTTCGCTGCCAAGTCGTCGCGCGACCGCGTGGCCGGAGAGATGTCTGTCGTACGACTGCGCTCCCAGGAGGCCGAGGCCCTTCTGGCTGACGCCAAAGAAGCGGCCCAGGCTGAGATCGTCCGCCTGGACACGGCGATGACCCAGACCCAGAAGTCGATTGACGAAACCCAGCTTGCGATCGACGCGAAGTCGGAACAAGCCGACAACCAAGCGAACGACGTCGGGAACCAGGGCCGCAGCTTTGCGGGTTCTGTCTGGCCAACTCTAGCTCGGATCATGGACATGTTCGGCTGGGCAATGCTGACCGTCATCACTGTATCACCATTGCTGATCGCTTTCGCCTGCGACAAGCTCGCCGCCGAGTTGGGCCGCGAACTGGCATATAAAGAGCCGCGCCCGTTCCGGGGCTTCGTCGGCGAATGGAAGACGTTGACGGGCTGGCTCAAATACGGGGCCGGGGCGACCCAATGGGTCCCGCCCGAGCCAGACGTGGTCGAACGGGAGCCGCGCCCGTTCCGGGGCTTCGTCGGCGAATGGAAGACGTTGAAGGCGTGGCTTCGTCACGGCCCAGGGTCTTTTCACTGGGTCCCGCCCGAGCCAGACGTAGTTCGCACGACAAAGCCCGCCGAGCCCCAGGAAGACGGCCCGAGCAAGGCCGAGAACGACGCCGCGCTGCGGAAGCTGAACGAGCTGGGCCGCTGGCTCCCCGGCGGGGTCAAGGCGGCGATCCTAGAGGCTGGAGCACTGGAGACCGCTAAGGCTGAGAACTGGGTCGCGACCCTGGACCAGCTGGAAGATCACATGGGCATGGGCGCGGATCGAGCAATCGAGATCATGAAAGCCGCCGATCGTGACGCCTGGGACGACGACGAAGAAGACGAAGACAGCATTCGCGACGCTTCGGCAGACTGGAGCGATGAAGAGGCGAGCCAGATCCTTGGCGACTTGGTCGATATGGATCCAAACATGCCGGACAAGATGAAGGCGCTGGAGACAATCCCCGGCCTTCGCGAGGCGTGGGACGCCAAGGATCGCGCCGCCTTCCGTCAAGCGTCTGACGCTTACGCTGATCTGTTTACGACGAAGCAGAACACCCCGGACGACTGGGACGTCGACCCCGACAGTGCTTTAGGCCGATACATTGCCGCCTCACAGGCTGGGGACGTCGAAGGCCAGATCGCAGCTTACAAAGACGCCTATCAAGAGGACGTGGCCGATGACCCAGAGCCAGAGCAAGGTGAAAGTCAATCAAGTGGAGATCTCGGTTCCGATAGGGTCGGAGAGCCCATTCCTGGAGGTCCCAACCGACTGGCGGGAGACGATCCTGATCCGGCTGGAGAAGTCGAAGATCCGCTGGCTGAGAAGGTGGGCGACAGCGATGCGCTGGAGGATCTTCGCGCGGACGACGCCGAGGGGGAAGCCGAGGCGGAGGCCGTAGCCGATGAAGCCCCGAGCGATGAACCGGAACAGCCTGAAGTCGCCGATGAAGCCCCGGCCGAAAAGACCGAGCCAGTCACGGAAGCGGAAGACAAGCCGCGTCGTCAGTGGGACCTCAAAGCCCCGTTAACAGTCGGCGGGATTGGGCTCGATAGCCTGGAGTTCGGCGCGATCGACTTCGCCGACGACGACGCCCTGGACGTGGCCCAGGCGTGGGCCGCTCGCCACGCGAACCTGGGACCGGATCGCCGTCCGCTCGGGATTGCCAAGTCGGCTGGGGGGAAGGTCATGGCCCCAGCCCCTGTCGTCGCGATGATCCAGCGCGCAGTCCGTGCCAAAGGCTCGCGCCCCGAGGAACGCCTTCGCGCGATTGCGGCAATGGGGAACATGAACCGCAAGCTAAAAAACCCGGACGGGTCGCCCGTTTACCCGAGCCAAAGCGAGGCATGGCAAGCCGCCCACAGGGACTTCGACGCGATGGTCCGCGCAAGCGATGAAAACGAGAAGGACGCCAAATAATGATCGACTTCAACGGGGCGGGCCAGGGTGAGCCGCAGGCCCATGATGGAGGCCGGGCCTTCTTCGTTGTGATCGCGAACGTGAAGGGCGGGACGGGTAAGTCCACGAATGCTGCTCACATGGCCGTGGTTCTGGAAAAAATGGGGCTGGTGGTCGGGGGTCTCGACCTCGACACAGCGCAACAGAGCTTCTTCCGATACCTCGGGAACCGTGAGCGCTTCGCCGACCATCACGGCCTAAGCGTTCCCATCGCGATCCAGCGCAAGCTTCACGCCTCCGACAAGGTCGACCTGGACCAGCGTCAAATGGAAGAGCTAAACCGCTTCTCGGCGGCCGTCGAAGACCTGGCCCCGCGATGCGATGTCGTGATTGTCGACTGTCCGGGAAACGACACGTACCTGTCTCGCCTAGGACACGCGGCGGCGGACCTCCTGGTGACGCCTGTCAATGACAGCCTTATGGACCTGGACCTCCTCGCCCACTGGGACGCCGTCGAGCGCAGAATGACAGGCCCGTCAATCTACTCTGAGTTGGTCTATGAGGTGAACCAGACGCGCCTCCAGGCGGGCGAAGACCCTCTTCAATGGCACGTCGTCGTCAATCGATACGACCCGGCCGGGGACCCGACCGACACAGAAGCCTGGCGTCACATGGTCCACCTGTCGGACCGCCTCGGATTCACCCCGACCGTGGGGGTAGCCGAGCGCCGGATCTTCCGCCAGCTGTTCGGCCAGGGCCTGACGCTGTACGATCTGGACGAACCGCCAGCCACCAGCCCGAAGCTGGTGGAGCATCGCCTGGCGCGCGGCGAGATGGACCGGCTCTTGGCGTCGCTCGGCATCCCAGGCATTCGTCGTCTTGAAAGGCCAGCGGCGTGAGCGATGACCTATTGACCCCCGAGGACATGGCCGCCCGCCTTTTCCCAGGTGGCGAGGTCACTGGATACACCTTGCGCCAGGCTGTGAGAGACAACAGGCTGACGTGTTATCGAATCAGCCGTCGGATCATGCTCTCCGAGGCTGACGTCCGAAGGTGGTTGAGTTCATGCCGAGAAAGTCGAAAGGTGCCAGGCTCTGGCTCAGAGAACAGCGCGGACGCGAGCCAGTCTGGATCATCCGGGACGGCGGCCGCCAGGTCTCGACGGGGTGTGCTGAAGACAATTACAGCGGGGCTGAAGAAGCCCTCTCGCGCTACCTCGCCCAGAAGTGGGCCAGCAGCTCAAACACCCCGCGAGGCGCAGCAGACGTAACGGTCGGCGAGATCTTGGCGCTGTACGGCCAGGAGCACGCCCCGAACGTCGCCTCGCCCGAGACGATCGGTTATTCAATCGACGGTCTTTCGCCCTTCTGGGCCGATCTTCTTGTCTCCGACATTCGCGCTGAAACCTGCCGGAGATACGCCAAACAGCGGGAGCGCAAGCCCGCCACGATCCGGCGAGAACTGGGCGTCCTTCAGGCCGCCATCAACTTCGCCATTCGCGAGGGCGCGCTGACTGAGACGCGCCTGGTGACGTTCCCCGAAAAACCACCCCCTAAGAACCGCTGGCTGACCCGGCCCGAAGCCGCTCTTCTCCTTCAAGCCGCAAGACAGACCCCACACCTGGCGCGCTTCATTGTCCTGGGGCTGGCGACCGGAACCAGAAAAGAGGCGCTTCTGTCACTCCAGTGGGTCCCAAGCATGACCGGGGGTCACATCGACCTGGAGGCCGGGGTGATGTATCGCCAGTCGGCCGTCGCGCGTCGTACAAAAAAGCGACAGCCTCCCGCCAGGCTCTCCAGGCGATTGCGATCTCAGCTTGCCCGCTGGCGCGCCAGCTCTCGGTCACACGTAATCGAGTGGCGGGGCCGCCCGGTCCAGGACATCAAGAAAGCCTGGGGCCAGGCGATCGAGCGCTCGGGGATCGAACACGCCACGCCGCACGATCTGCGCCGGACCTCAATCACCTGGGCGATGCAACGCGGCGTGAAGCTGTTCGACGCGGCTGGGTTCTATGGCGTCACAGCGGCCGAACTAGAACGCACGTATGCCGTGCATCATCCAGACTTTCAACGCTCGGTTGTGGATCTGTAACTGTGACGGAAACTGTGACAGAGTTTCGGAGCGAATTCGCTAAGTGATTGTTTTCGCTGGTGCTGCCGGAGAGATTTGAACTCTCGACCTCTCCCTTACCAAGGGAGTGCTCTACCCCTGAGCTACGGCAGCGTTCCGAAAGCCCGCTTGCTATGAAGCATATCAGGTAAATGCAAGCCTAATTTCTGTCACTGCGCGTCGCTCCGCAGGCAAACCGGCCCGCCCCAACGGCATCGGCGCGCGCCGGAAACAGCCTGTCATCCCGATATGTGAGGGCTATAGTCGGCCCATGGGCGATGCTTCGAACAACAATGGCGGCTCGAACGCCGCGGATCAGAGCAAACGAGATCGGCTGGCGGCGGCGCTGCGCGAGAACCTCAAACTCCGGAAGGCCCAGGGGCGAGCGCGTCGTGCGCTGGACGCTGAGACGACGCCAGGGTCCGAAACGTCGTCATCTGAGGGCGTCGGCGACGCATCTCGGAGCGACGGGCCAACGGACAAAGCCTGAATGTTGCAACACAGAGACGCATTCACTCGCCCAGCTGTGAGCACTGTCGTTGTCTGGCCTGATTTCCGCCATTAGACAGAGCTTCTATTTTCGTGACGATGACGATATGTTGCGACCTCTGGGGAAAGGGGCACAACATCGGCTGTATCGTGCCGAATCTTCGGGACGGTAAACACAAGGGGCGAATGAGCAAAGATGGATAGAATCGCGATCACCGGCGGGCGCCCTCTTCATGGCGAGATCTCGATCAGCGGAGCAAAAAACGCCTGCCTCACGTTGATGCCCGCCGCGCTCCTGAGCGACGAACCGCTCGAACTCACGAACGTCCCCCGGCTCGCCGACATCGAAATGATGACCAAGATCCTGGTCTCGCTGGGCGCCTCGGTAGAACTGTCGGAGCAGGGTCGCCGACTGGTGATCACCGCCAAGAAGTTCGAGCAGCATCTCGCGCATTACGACCTTGTCCGGAAGATGCGCGCGAGCATTCTCGTGTTAGGACCGATGTTGGCCCGCGAACACGAAGCCGTTGTTTCCCTGCCGGGCGGTTGCGCCATCGGCGCGCGACCCGTGGATCTGCATCTGAAGGGCCTCGAGAAGTTGGGAGCGGACCTCGAGTTGCGCACCGGATACGTGCACGCCAAAGCGCCCGGCGGGTTGAAAGGCGCGGAGATCGACTTTCCGTTCGTCTCTGTCGGCGCGACCGAGAACCTGATGATGGCCGCGACCCTGGCCAAGGGCGTCACGGTTCTCAAGAACGCCGCCAAAGAGCCGGAGATCGTGGATCTCGCGCGATGCTTGCGCAAGATGGGCGCGGAGATCGACGGCGAGGGCTCGGACGTTATCGAGATTGAGGGCGTCGATCGGCTGAAAGGCGCGTCACATCGTGTTTTGCCAGACCGGATCGAACTGGGCACCTACATGCTGGCGCCGGCGATCACGGGCGGCGAGGTCGAGTTGATCGGCGGAAAGCGCCGCCTGGTCAGCGCTCTGGTTGAAAAGCTTGAAGAGGCCGATATCGAGGTCGCAGACACGGAAAACGGCATGCGCGTGAAACGCCGCAACGGCCACATCGACGCGCTCGACATCGCCACCTCGCCATATCCAGGCTTTCCGACCGACCTTCAGGCTCAGATGATGGCGCTGATGACCTTGGCGAAGGGAACGTCGCGGTTCGAAGAGACCATCTTCGAGAACCGCTACATGCATGCGCCGGAATTGATGCGGATGGGCGCGAAGATCGACGTCCAGGGCGGCGTCGCTCACGTGCATGGCGTCGAAAGGCTCACCGGCGCACCCGTTATGGCGACGGATCTGAGGGCAAGCGTCAGCTTGGTGCTCGCCGGCCTCGCCGCGGAAGGCGAGACGCTCGTAAACCGCGTCTATCATCTTGATCGCGGCTATGAGCAGGTCGAGGACAAGCTCCGCGCGTGTGGCGCTCAGATCGAGCGTCTGAAAGACTAACGTCGCTGAAATCGACGCAAACGTTGACCAATGCGGGGTATTTCCGTCATGTCGCGGTTGGGCTGTGGCGTTGACGTCATGGCATGTCATCAACGTTTGGAACGAGACGCTTCGCATGGCCGACAAACGCGACGCAGGTTTTGTCGATGATTTTCGACCGGTTCGTTTGCTTGCGCAGGACAGCCAGGACCTCGCGGTGATCTCCGCGCTGATGCAGGACGCTGTGGTATTGCCCAACGACATCGGCTGGCTGCAAGGCCAGCGTAGGTTCGCTTTGGTCGCGAACCGGTTTCGCTGGGAAGATCCCGAAGCTGAAGAGCGCGTCCGGGCCGGTTTGCATGCGGAAAACGTGCGCAAGGTGCGCTCACGCGGCGTTGACGCCGAGGCGCAAGACAAGCCGATATCGGTTCTGTCGCTGACCTTTGAGCCAAACCCGGCGGATGAAGGCGATCCGAGCGGGACATTGCGCATCGCCTGCGCAGGAGGGGCGGAGTTCTTGATCGAGGTTGAGGCTTTGGAAGTCGCGATGCGCGATATGACAAAACCTTGGGCGGCGAAATCGCGCCCGGAACATGAGGCGGATGAGGACGTCTGATCTCGTGCCGATTTTTCTAAGCACCACCGATCCGGATTTCGAACCGCGCTTTCAGGAGCTCCTCTCCGCGAAGCGTGAAGACGCGCCTGATGTTGAAACCGCGGTCGACAACATCATCCGCGCCGTTCGCGAGCAAGGGGACGCGGCGCTGGTCGAACTGACAAAGCGCTTCGACAACCTCACTCTCCGCGAAGAGAACCTGGCGTTTTCAGCCGAAGAGATCGCCGAGGCGTCCTCTGCCGCGCCAGAGGATCAGAGAAAAGCGCTCGATCTCGCCGCAAGCCGGATCGAGGCGTATCACCAGCGGCAGCTCCCTGAAGACGCCGAATGGACCGACGAGACCGGGATGCGGCTGGGGTGGCGCTGGACCCCGGTGGACGCAGCGGGCCTTTATGCGCCGGGCGGTCTCGCATCCTATCCGTCTTCGGTGCTGATGAACGCCATTCCAGCGCGGGTGGCCGGCGTCGGTCGGTTGGCGATGTGCGTTCCGGCGCCCCGAGGCGAGATCAACCCGCTTGTTCTCTACGCCGCGAAGGTCGCCGGGGTCTCCGAGATCTACCGGATCGGCGGCGCGCAAGCGATCGCGGCGCTGGCGTATGGCACCAAGACGATCGCGCCCGTCGATGTGATCACGGGTCCGGGAAACGCCTATGTGGCCGCCGCCAAGCGGCGCGTGTTCGGCAAGGTCGGGATCGACTCGATTGCTGGACCTTCGGAGATCCTGGTCATCGCCGACGCGCAGAACAATCCAGACTGGATCGCGATCGACCTGCTGAGCCAGGCCGAGCACGACGCCTCGGCGCAGTCTATTCTGATCACCGACGACGCCGCCTTCGGAAAAGCGGTGGCCGAGGCCGTCGACAGGCGGCTCCAGACCTTACAGCGCCGCGAGATCGCCGAGGCGTCCTGGCGGGACTTCGGCGCGGTGATCATCGCACAAGACCTTGCCGACGCCGCCGCTCTGAGCGATCGGCTTGCGCCAGAGCACCTGGAGATCTGCACGTCGGACCCCGACGCGGTCTCCGCCACGATCCGCCATGCCGGCGCGATCTTCCTAGGGGCGCATACGCCTGAAGCGATCGGCGACTATGTCGGCGGGCCAAACCACGTGCTGCCCACCGCCCGATCAGCGCGCCACGCCTCTGGGCTTTCGGTGCTCGACTTCATGAAACGCACCACGCTCGCCAAGGCGACGCCCGCGGCGCTGGAGGCGATCGGCCCGGCGGCGGAGACTTTGGCGCATGCGGAAAGCCTCGAGGCTCACGGGCTCTCCGTTCGTGCGCGTTTGGGAAACCGGCCGGCCGCCGGCTCTGACGCATGAGCGAGGCGTTTCGAAGTTCTGATCGCCTTGTGGCGATCGAGGTGATCGAAGGGGCCGAGGCTCCGTCGCCCGAGTTGGACCAGGAGCGTCGTGTCGCGATCTTCGACCTGCTCGAAGAAAACCGCTTTCGCATGGCAGGCGACGATGCGGGCCCCTACCGGCTTACGCTCGGTTTGGAGGGGCGCAAGCTGAAATGCGTGCTTCAAAACGAGGTCGGCGGCGAGCTGAGAACCTTTTTCACGCCGTTGGGCGGAGTGCGCACGATTGTCGAGGACTATCTGGCAGTCTGTGACGACTATTTCGACGCGATCAAACGCCTGTCGCCAGGGCAAATCGAGGTGATCGACGGAAGCCGGCGAGACTTGCACAACGAAGGCTCCGACGCGCTGAGCGCCAAACTGGCGGCGGACGCAGAGGTGGATCCGCCGACGGCGAGGCGGCTTTTCACGCTGCTTTGCGCGATCTATCCGCGGAGTTGACGGCCTTGGCGAGCAGCGAACAGGCCCATTCAACTGGTGAAAACGCGATTATCCGTCGGGTTCTGTTCGCTTGTACGTTCAACGCCACGCGATCGCCGATGGCGGCGGGCCTGTTGACCTATCTCCAGCGGGGCGAGATCGAAACCTCGTCCGTCGGAGTGCATCACGGCGAACGCGTGGACCCGGACGCTGTTGAAGTGATGGACGAGTTGGGGATCGACATCTCTCGCCACCGCCCGTTGACTTTGGCCGACCTGGAAAGCTGGGGCGACGACCCAGGCGACTATGACGTCATTGTCGCGCTGTCGCCGGCCGCGCAGCGTCATGCGCTCGAGTTGACGCGTTACACGCCGATCGCCGTCGAGTACTGGCCGGCGCAGGACGTGACCCAACCGCTCGCCGTCAATCCTGGAGGCGAGGCGTCCGACGAAGATCGGCTCGAACGATATCGCAGCGTGCGCGACGACTTGCTCGCCCGCCTGAAACAACGCTTTGGTCGCCCCTCCGGCGTCACTGTGTGACTCGGCGCCGCTTGCTTTATCCGGGTGGCGGCGCCATCTTCCGCGCGTTGAACGCCGCTGGTCGAACGCTGCTTTGGCCCGCCCGGCGGCGCTTTTGATCTACCAAGGAAACCGCCCGACTCGGGCGCAAAGAAAGCATCGGCTAAAGGAAGAATGGCGAAAGAAGAGACTCTCGAATTTCCAGGCGTAGTCACTGAACTGCTGCCGAACGCGACGTTTCGTGTTGAGCTTGAGAATGGCCACGAGATCATCGCCCACACCGCCGGCAAAATGCGTAAGAACCGCATCCGCGTTCTGGCGGGCGACAAGGTTCAGGTCGAGATGACCCCATATGACCTCACCAAAGGCCGCATCACCTATCGCTTCAAGTAAGACCCAACGCAGAGCGGCCCCACCGGCCTCTGAGCCGCGGGTCCTCGTGCTGGCCAGCGCCTCGCCGCGACGGCTGGATCTGCTCAGGCAGATTGGCGTTGAGCCCGGAATTATCGACCCAGCCGACATCGACGAAACTCCGAAGGCCGATGAACCGCCTCGGGCCTACGTGGCGCGTCTGGCCTTGGACAAAGCGAAGACGGTGGCGGCGCGCCATCCCGACGCTCTTGTTCTGGCCGCGGATACAGTCGTCTACGCCGGCCGTCGGATCTTTGACAAACCGACCGACGCCGGAAGCGCGAAGGCCTGTCTGAGGTTTTTGTCAGGTCGACGGCATCGCGTGGCGACGGCGGTCGCCCTGATACGCGGCCCGGACGGGCGGAGTTGGACCCGCCTGGTGGAGACGCAAGTCCGCTTCAAGCGTCTGTCGTCGCTTGAGATCGAAACCTACCTCTCGGGCGGCGAATGGCGCGGCAAGGCGGGCGGATATGCGATCCAGGGCCAAGCGGCGGCGTTTGTGCCCGCGATCAATGGCTCTTACAGCAACGTCGTCGGTCTGCCGCTGGCGGAAGTTTCCGGGATACTTGAGGCGGCCGGATACGGGTTGCGATCGAGAACGCGGGCAGAGGCTGCGGGATGAAGGGCAGCACGCTTGTTTTCGGCCGACACGCCGACAGCGGCGCGCATATCGCGGCGCTCACCGTGGACGGTCGGCTCGAAAACCTCGCCGTGGACCCGCCGAACGCGCCGAAAGCCCGAGCCGGAGCTGTTTTCGTCGGCCGCGTGAGCCGCTCGCTGTCGCAAGGCGGCGCCTTTCTTGACCTTGGCGCAGGTGAAATCGGCTTCTTGGTGGATCCTCATGTCGATGCCCGCGATCTCGCCGAAGGAGATGCCGTGCTCGCCCAAGTGCTCAACCCAGCCGAGGACGGCAAGGCCGCCCGCCTGAGCCTCTCCGTTCAGATCAAGGATCGTCTCCTCGTATTTACGCCGATGCGATCCGGGGTGAACGCCTCCCGCCAGATCGGCGACCAGGCTCTGCGGCGAGAGCTGACTGAGGCGCTCGCCCCGTTTCAGGATGAGGGCGGTTTCATCCTGCGCACCGCGGCGGCTCGGGCCACACGTGACGAGATCGTCGCGGCGGCGGAACGCCTCGTCGCTGAATGGCGCGAGGCGGCTCGCGTCACCGATCCTGCGCTTGTGCGTCCGGCCCCGCACGCCCTTGAGATCGCAGCGACAGACTGGCCTCGGCCAGACATCGTCGTCACTGACGCGGACGCCTCCACGCGGGACCTGGTTCTCGCAGATGCTCGCCACCGACCGGTGGATCCGGGGCAATACGCATTGGAGGAGTTGGGCGTCGCCGAGGCGCTCGAGGAACTGTTCGCCTCAGAATGTGCTCTGCCCCATGGCTGGATGGCTTTGCAGCGGACCGAGGCGTTGATCGCGATCGACGTCAATGCGGGCGATGCGTCCAGTCGCTTGCCAGCAAATCTGGCGGCGGCCCGAGAGATACCGCGACAGTTGCGGCTCCGCGGCTGGGGCGGCATGGTGCTCATCGATTTCGCAGGCCGCGACGCCGCCCACAGGGAACGTCTTGAGGCGGCGCTGCGCCAGTCTGCTGCCCGCGACGGCGTCAAAATCGCAGGTTGGGGGCCGCTGGGACTGCTCGAAGCCACGCGCCGACGGAGCGCTTTGCCGATCGAGACCGTGTTGAGGAGACGGGCGACATGACAGCACGCAAATGTCCAATCTGCGGCAAACCGAGGGTGCACGAGCACCGGCCGTTTTGCTCCAAGAGGTGTGCGGACATCGATCTGGGCAAATGGGCCGGGGGCGTGTACGCGATCCCTGGCGAGGAGGTCGCCGTCAGCAGCGGAACCGATCCCGAAGGCCCAGATGCGCCAAAAGGGAGCGCCGCCGCCGACGCGCTTGTTCGATTGAAAGGCAGAACTCTTCATTGATCGCCGTTTTGACGGCGCGCCTCTAGACAGGGCGTTGTCGATCCGCTATCTGCACCGCCTGCGCTGTCGCCGCAGACGCCCAGGTAGCTCAGTTGGTAGAGCAGCGGATTGAAAATCCGCGTGTCGGTGGTTCGATTCCGCCCCTGGGCACCA
>ERZ1740059.263-NODE-263-length-29217-cov-6.319834_pt1 | contig 29217 bp, 31 predicted proteins | sample MGYA00581744_ERZ1740059 | MGnify/ENA primary metagenome ERZ1740059 (study PRJEB43018, sample SAMN04849738) | marine metagenome | isolation source: floating plastic debris | place: Pacific Ocean | collected 2008-08-28 | study: EMG produced TPA metagenomics assembly... | reverse complement strand
AGTCGTAATATCGCAAGCTGACGCCGGACCCGCCATCAGGAGGATGCTTACAGCCACCCCGGCAACGATCTGTGACTTTCGGGACATCTAACGACCTTTCTTTGTCCCGATGCATAAAGGCGTTCGGGCGCGCTTAGCCTAAGCCGCGAGAAGAACAATTCGCACTGTCGAATTCGACAGGCATTTCATTGTATTGAGATACAGTGCTAAACAAAGACGAAGTCAGGAGGCCTCATGACTGCACCCGATAATGTCATCGCCCGCAAAATGGCAAACGCCTTAATGAAAGACGCTGAAATTGGCGACCGGACGCAAATGGTGCTCGGTCCAGGTGGGCGTCTCGGTACCAATGCCGTCAAAAAGCTGATGGGCGGCCTCTGGGTCGGTGGCAATGTTTATCTCACCGAAGACGCGATTGAATTTCATCCCAATGGCCTCAATCGCGCCGTGCACAAAGATCCGGACTCGCTTAGCGTCGTCTTGCCCTTGCGGAGCGTGACATCCGTTGAAACGCGGTTTGGAATTGCGACGCAGATCATCGACATCAAGACGGCGATTGGGACATTATCGATCCGTTGTTACGGTGCCGCCGGCTTCGCCAAGAAAATTGAAACGGCGCGGACGGCCTGAAAGTTCAGAACGAAAACGTCTGGAGCGCATTCCAGCTGCGCACATCCTCATCCGTTTCGACAATTGGCGGGATTTGCACGGCATGCAGCGCGTTAAACCGAACCGGTTGATCCAATAACGCCCGGACCGCGTCCCAGTCTGCAGCCCCTTCAGGTGGCGCGCCATAGCAGAGACTGAGATGCGGATCGAAGTCCCGGCTCGTTTTTCCGCCTGGCTGGTTCAGCATGAAGTCACACGCCTTCAACAAAGCCGGATGCCGTTCAACCCGGACAAACAGCGACATGGTGAACGCATCGGTCATGCCGATTTCGAGCGGCTGAACCTCAAGTCCGCACAAGAGCTCAAGACATGGTGATAGATCTGGCTGTTCGCCCTCAATCGATGCCAGAGACACATGCGGCGCAAAAACAGGCGCATTTCTGGCTTTGGCCAGACGTGCGATGACGTCGAAGTATCGGGCCGTATCTTCGGCGCAGGGCACCACCCAATAGCTGAGTCGGGGGCTCGGGCTCATTCGTCCCATGTTGCATATTTGTCCCGCATATACGTGACGCCTTCCTGGACGATCTCTTCGAGCACATCCAGATCCACATCGGCCAGCTTATTGATATAGAGACACGATTTTCCCAGCTTGTGCTTGCCGAGCCGATCAAGCTTTTCCTGCATGGAATCAAATTGATAGCCGGGCATGATATAGACGGTCAGGTTTTGCTTACGCGGGCTGAACCCGGTCAGCATGAATTCTCCTTCCCGGCCAGAATCGTATTTGTAATGGTATCGCCCATAACCGATAATGCTTGGTCCCCACATTTTCGGTTTCAGGCCCGTTACGCGATTGAAAAAACTGAGCAATTCTGCAGCATCCTCGCGCTTTTTTTCGGGTTCCACGTTCGAAACAAAGTCGGCGGGATCGACTTGGGTCGCGACGGTCTTGTTCTTGGCTTTGGCCATATTTCTCCCCTGTTTCGGATCACCCTAGCCAATCGATACCGTTGCCCCAAGGTCCAGAACCAAAATCAGCACAATCGCGATCACCAGCAGAATGCTGGAGAGCGCGATGTTGAGCGCGACCGCGCGGTCTGCCCCCTTCTTCTCCATCCAGGTGCGTGGCCGGATATCGCGAATGCGGAAAACCACGAGTGCGGACACCACAAGGCTGGCAACGTTCAGCGCCAGAAGCAAACCGGCCCGCGAGGCGAGCGCCCATTCCGCCGTACCGATAAACAGGCCAACCGCCGCGCCGGGTGGCAGCAAGGCCGCGGCCACCATTACGCCCACAAGGGTCGAATTGGCGCCACGGGTCAATGAGATCGCGGCGGCGCTGCCGGCGGCAATCGCCAGAGCCACACCATCCAGACGCACCTCGGCCCTCGACATCAATTCTCGGCTGTCAAAATCAACCTGAATGAAAAAGGAAATCAGGATCGAGCAGGCCAGCGCCAGCAATACCCCAATCCCCAATGTCCCAGCGGAATCCAAAAGCAGCTTTCGATCGCCCAACGCGGCCCCGAGACAAAAACCCAGTATCGGTCCGAGCAGTGGCGCAATCACCATCGCCCCAATCACCCCGGCAACACTGTTTGAGTGGAGACCGATCGCCGCCACGATGGTCGACAGGATGACAAAGACGAGAAAATCACGATCAAGCTGCGCATCTTCGACGACGTCCTGATAAATCTCTTCCCGCAAAGCCAGCTTGCGCGTCAGCATCTTGCTTTTCTTCGGCGCTTTCGCGTCTTCCGGGATGGCTGGAGCCGTCGCTTCCAGAGGCACCAGAGAAATGCGCCAGTCCTTCTCATTCTCAAGACACGCCTGAAGATTGTCCATCAAGGTCTGACGCGTGCCATCGCGCAGAAAGACGGAAACATATCGCCGGTCTTTCTGTTCAAGCGGAATGACGACATAGTCGACAGGATTGGCGGCGCGAATAGCGCGCAGGGCGGTTTCAAAAAGCTCGCCGTCGCGCATATGCAAATCTAGGCGACGCATCTCAGGACTTCTTTCTGCCCATCCGAGCAAGCAGACTGCTCGTATCCCAGCGTTGACCGCCCATGGCCTGGATGTCGGCATAATACTGATCGACCATCGCCGTGAGCGGCAGACTGGCACCAAGCTCGCGCGCGGTCTCCAACGTAATCCTCAGGTCTTTGCGCATCCAGTCCACGGCGAACCCATGCTCATACTCGCCCCGGCTCATGGTCTCCCAGCGGTTTTCCATTTGCCAGCTTTGCGCCGCGCCGCCGCTGATCGCTTCAATGACTTTCGCAATATCGAGTCCAGCCTCGTCCGCAAAATGCATGCTTTCCGCAAGTCCCTGCACGATTCCCGCAATGCAGATCTGATTAACAGATTTGGCCAGCTGCCCTGCACCGCTTTCCCCGATAAGGGTCATGCGCTTGCCATATGCCGCCATGATCGGTTCGGCCTGCTGGAAAGCGGCTTCGGCGCCGCCGCACATAATGGTCAGCTGACCTTTCTCCGCCCCAGCCTGCCCGCCAGAGATCGGCGCATCGATAAAGGCCGCGCCTTTCGCCGCTGCGCGATCTGCCAGCGCGCGCGCCAAACCGGCGCTTGCGGTCGTATGGTCGACGATGACCATACCGGCCAAAATGGCCTCATCCAGCGCGTCATAGACCGTCTGAACATCCGGGTCGTCGCCGAGACAAAAGAACACAAAATCAGTACCTTGAACCGCTTCAGTCGGGGACGAGGCAGCGTCGCCAGCATGATCCCTCACCCAGGCCTCGGCCTTGGCGGCTGTGCGATTCCAGACGGTTACCTGATGCCCGGCGGCGACCAGATGACCAGCCATTGGATAGCCCATCACACCCAGTCCCAGAAATGCTGTCTTCGCCATTCACCCCCTCCTTACATTTGCAGCGCAATAGATCGGTCAAATTTCACCAAAATCTATCGGGCGATTCTCAATCGATATTCACCGTGATGCACTATGCACTCAAACTAGGCCAGAACGGCCTTTAGGGAAAAATATGGCAATTGCTTATTCATCCCGGCGCAACAAGGGCAGAACGCCCGCTGCGTCCGCCCGCAAGCTGGGGACCTGGAAACTGGCCTATGCCGATTTCCTGACCGCTTTGTGCGCCTTCTTTCTGATCATGTGGATCATTCATGGCGTCTCCAAAGCCGCGCGCCAGACGCTGGCCCAGCAATTCGGCGCCGCGGCGGATGCTGTAACGTTCACCACCGCCCCACCATCCACCTCACAGACCATAGACGACGCCTTGCGCGTCAATCCGGAGCTCGCCGCGTTTGGATCAAGTGTTACCATCACCGAAGACCCGAACTTCATCCGTATCGAATTGTCAGATATGGCCGAACGCCCGCTGTTCGAAACCGGCGACGGTCGACTGAATGAAACCGGCGTGCAACTGACCCGAATTGCCGGACGTGCGATTGCCGCGCTGCCGCTGTCCGTATTGATTGAAGGTCACACAGATTCCCATCCGAGCCGCACGATCGGTTACTCAAACTGGGAATTGTCCTCTGATCGGGCAAATTCAGCCCGCCGACTGTTGATCGAGGCTGGTGTCGACGAGGCTCGAATCCAAGGCGTGACCGGCCTCGCACATACCCGGCCACTATTACAGAACGCGCCCAAAAACGCCGCCAACAGACGGATCTCGATAGTTCTGGTCATCGCCCCCAAGACCGCCTAAGGTTCTTTCACCGCGAAAGAATCGATCAGGAGGTCGAATGTCCGCTGAAATACTGGCTCACTGGCCAATGTGGGCAAGCCTTGCGGCCGTCGGCGTTACCATCGTTTTTTATATGCTTGATCGCTGGTCGATGGAGCTGGTCTCCGTTTCGGTCATCGCTGCGCTTTTACTTCTGTTCAGCCTGCCAGGCGCGACCGCCTATGATGGCAGCGATATTTCCATCGCGCCGCTGCTCTCGGGCTTTGCGAACCCCGCTCTGATTACTATCATGGCCTTGTTGGTCGTCGGACAGGGCCTGTTCCAGACCGGTGCGCTGGAGGGGCCAACCAAGGCTTTGGTGCGATCGTATGGCAAACGTCCGATCCTGACCCTGATGGGCGCTTTCGCAGCGGTTTTCGTCACCAGCGCCTTCACCAATAATACGCCGGTCGTGATTATGTTCCTGCCCATCATGTCGGCGATTGCCGCGCGCATGGGGTCCTCGACGTCACGCCTGATGATGCCGTTGAGCTTTGTCTCCATCTTTGCCGGCATGACGACTTTGATCGGCACCTCGACGAACCTGCTCGCCGCGGATGCGTATGAGCGCCTGACGCCCAACCAACTCGGCTTCTTTGACCAGTCCGTTTTTGGTTTGATGTTAGCGGGTGTCGGCATGGTTTATCTCTTAATCGCATCACGGGTTCTGCTGCCCAATCGCGAAGAACTGACTGAGACGATGATGAAATCGGGTAAGCAGTTCGTCGCTCAATTCGAAGTCACACCGGGCCACTTTCTCGATGGCAAACAGGCTGTTGCAGGCATGTTCCCGGACCTGAAGGATATGACGGTGCGGATGATTCAACGCGGTGAGCGCGCGCTGCTGCCACCCTATGATGATGTCCGCCTCATGCCCGGCGACCTGGTTATTGTGGCAGCGACCCGTCAGGCCCTGACCGACTTGCTTTCGGACAAACCCGCCATGTTGCAGGACATCTGGCAGAGCAGCGCGCCGGAATCGGACGATGGCAGCGAAAGCCAACTTGGCCTGGTCGAGGCGGTGATTGCGCCTGGCTCGCGAATGGCGGGACGAACTGTTGAAATGCTCGGCTTTCGCCGTCTGACACGCGCCGTAACAATGGGCATTCAGCGGCGCAGCCGAATGATCCGCACGAAGCTGGGTGAGATCCGACTGGAGGCCGGTGACACGCTTCTGCTTTGCGGCCCGATTGGCGCCTTCCGGGACTTGCGCACCAGCCGCGATCTGATCCTGCTGGAATGGTCGCAAAGTGAGTTCCCCACCACGGCACGGGCGCAGGTCGCGCGTTTGATCACAATTGGTATGGTTGTTGCTGCGGCGACAGGGCTAGCGACCATCACTTTGGCCTCGATTGTCGCTGCGACCGGGATGATATTGCTACAATGCCTCAACCATCGCCAAGCCGCACGTTCGCTCGATCTCCGCATTTACCTCGTAATTGCGGCCGCACTCGCCATGGGCGTAGCACTGGAAAGCACCGGCGCAGCACAAATGATTGCCGAACTGGTCGTCATGATGGCGTCTCCTTATGGAACGCTGGCCATTCTGTCGGCCATCTTCCTCGCCGTCGCCATCTTAACCAACATTCTCAGCAATGCCGCGACAGCCGTTTTGTTCACTCCGATCGCGATTTCCGCCGCCGAACAGACCGGCGCCGACCCTTTTCCCTTTCTGCTAGCGGTGATTTACGCAGCGAACTGTGCCTTCGCGACACCGATTGCATATCAGACAAATATGCTCGTTATGGGACCAGGACATTACAAATTTGGAGATTTTTTACGCTTTGGGGGCCCACTTGTCATAATTATGTGGGCAGCATTTACCGTTATCGCCCCTTGGCGCTTCAACCTTTAGATGCGTAGACTGGAATTATGAAGCTTGATGAGTCGCTCTTTCAATTACCGGGTCTCCGGCACGGGTTACGGTTTTACGTCACCGGCGCCAGCCCGTGCCCTTATTTGCCGGGCCAGATTGAGCGCAAGGGCTTTACCCATCTGACCCAGGACAATCCGGACGCGCTGCATGATCAGCTGAGCCGCGCTGGCTTCCGCCGTAGCCAGGGCGTCGCCTATCGCCCAGCTTGTCCGTCCTGCAATGCCTGTCGGTCAGTCCGGGTCGATGTCAGCAATTTCAAACCGAGCCGAAATCAACGCCGGATTCTGCGTACCAATGCAGACCTGACCCGCCGTCCAATCGAGGCCCGGGCCAATCGCGAATATTTCCGCCTGTTAAAATCCTATTTGCGCAGCCGCCATGACGGCGGCGGCATGTCAGATATGGGCTATCGCGAGTTTTGCGCGATGGTCAATGACAGCCCGGTCCAGACCTTGATGTTCGAGTATCGTGCTGGTCCGGAATTGGATTCCCCGCTGGTCGCAGTGTCGCTCACCGATGTGCTGCGCGATGGCTTTTCGATGGTCTATACGTTCTTCGATCCAGCCCAGCGACAGCGCAGCCTCGGCACCTTCATGATCCTTGATCATGTCCTTCACGCCCGCGAACTGGGGCTTCCACACCTCTATCTTGGCTACTGGATCAAGAATAGCGAGAAAATGGATTATAAACGCCGCTTCAAACCGCTCGAAGTGCTTGAAGCTGGTCAGTGGCGTCCATTACAAGACCACGAATAATACAAATCGGGAGTGAGCGGATGATTGATCGCCGTAAACTGTTAGGCGCTGTTTCGCTTGGGGCGGCTGGACTGGCGACGACCGCCTGCAGTCAATCCACCAGCGAAGGCGATGGCGTCGCATCGCCCGCTGTGCGCCGCAAAAAAACGCGCTTGAACATGACGACGACGTGGCCGAAAGACCTGCCCGGGCTCGGTGCCGCGGCGCAGAGGGTCGCCGATCGCATCGGCGAACTATCTGAAGGCCAGATGGAAGTCCGCGTCTATGCTGCCGGCGAACTGGTCCCAGCTTTCGAAGCCTTCGACGCTGTCGCGTCGGGCAATGCTGATATGTATCATGGCGCGGAGTATTACTGGCAATCCAAATCGAAGGCGTACAATTTCTTCACGGCCGTCCCGATGGGGATGACTGCGGCAGAAATCATGGGCTGGATCGATTTTGGTGGCGGTCAGGCCCTCTGGGAAGAGCTGTCCGGCCAATATGGCATTATCGCCTTCCAGGGCGCCAATACCGGGCACCAAATGGGGGGCTGGTTCAAGCGTGAGGTCAACAGTCTCGACGATTTCCGCGGCCTGAAAATGCGCATTCCAGGCCTCGGAGGCGATGTTATTCGCGCATTGGGCGGCGCCGCAGAAGCTTTGCCGGGCAATGAAATCTATCAAGCGCTGCAAACTGGGCGGATCGATGCTACGGAATGGGTCGGCCCGTGGAATGATTACTATCTCGGTTTCCATCGCGAAGCGAAATTCCATTATGGCCCCGGCTTCCATGAGCCAGGCAGTTCCCTCGCCGTCGGCATCAATCGGCGCAAGTGGGAGGGGCTGACCCCGACCGAACAGCAAATCGTTCAAAGCGCTTGTAACGAGGTCAATCATCTCTCGGTCGGTGAGTTCACATATCAAAACGGTGTGCACCTGGAAAAACTGGTGAACGAAGAAGAGGTGCAGCTGCGCCAATTCCCGGATGATGTGATGGCTCGCGTGCAGGAAGTCTCTTCCGATATTCGCAGCGATGCAGGGTCCGGCGGCGATCTGGAGCGCCGGATCTATGAGAGTTTTGAAGACGCGCTGAAGAAAATGCGCGGCTGGGCTCGCATTTCTGACGGCCCGTACCTTGCCGCGAGAGAGCTGTAAGGGGTAGACCCGAGGCCTGAGGGTAAAGGATTCGGGCGAGATGGAGTCATTTGTCGAGATTGCAGGCACCACGCTGCGCTATGCTGGATATGTCGGACTGCCGCTGCTGCTTCTGCCGCTTCTTGTTGTGGCGATCCCAAAACCACTGGAGTATCTCGCCACCGGGCTTAGCCATATTCTGGACCGGATCAGCGGCATCGCCATGGGCTTCGCCATTTCAGCCGCCTTTCTCATCATTCTTATCCAATTGGCCGCCGTCCTTCTTCGATATGTCTTCGGTCTCAGTTTTTCCTGGCTGAATGACAGTGTAATTTTCAGCTTCGCGATGATCTTCATGCTCGGCGCGGCAGCAACGCTGCGTGACGATGGGCACGTGCGCGTCGACATTCTGCGCGGCCGTTTTGGTCCGCGCACCCGGGCGGGTGTAGAACTGTTCGGCGCAATGGCCTTCGTGTTTCCAATCTGCATTCTCATCCTTTATGCGGGGTCGGGTTTGATCGCACGCTCATGGCTAGATCTCGAACCGTTCAATGAAAGCGACGGCCTGCCGATCCAGTATTTGTTCAAAACGCTGGTCCCGCTCTTTGCCATCCTGTTAATGGGCCAAGGGCTCAGCCAGGCCTTGAAAGCGGCCTTGACCCTGCGCGGCCGAGGCGACACCGATGACATCGCGCACACACATGGCGGGACCGTGTGATGGAACTGGAACTCGTCCTCGCCCTTGGTATGTTTCTGACCGCCATTGCGGCGCTATTGGCCGGATATCCCGTTGCCCTGACCCTGGGCGGCGTAGCGCTCATCTTCGGATTGATCGGGGTTCAATTGGACCTGATCCCTCTGCCCATACTGCGCAATTTGCCGAGTCGTATGCTTGGGTCGATGGAAAATCAGGTCCTGATCGCCGTGCCGCTCTTCGTTCTGATGGGCGTCATCCTGGAACGATCGAAAGTCGCAGATGATTTGCTGCACACGGCCAGCCGTTTGCTCGCGCGCGTCCGCGGAGGGCTGGGCTATGCGGTCGTCATTGTCGGCGCCCTTCTGGCCGCCTCCACCGGCATTGTCGGGGCCACCGTGATTACGATGACCCTGATCGCCCTGCCGACCATGCTGCGGCAGGGCTATGATCCCCGACTGGCCACAGGCACGATTGCGGCCAGTGGCACGCTGGGCCAGATCATACCACCCAGCATCGTTCTGATCCTGCTGGCAGACGCTGTCTCAAACGCCAATCAATCAGCGGCCATGCGGTCCGGTGGCGGCGCTGGCGTCGTGTCCGTCGGCGACCTGTTTGCAGGCGCCTTGCTGCCTGGCTTGCTCCTCGTCAGCCTCTATCTGCTGTATCTGATGATCACCGCCATCCTGCGCCCCGGCGCTAGCCCAGCGGTGGTGCGGGAAGAGGAATCAGACTCACTGACGCTGACCGAGATCGCTCGCAGTCTGGGCGCACCTCTCCTGCTCATCATCGCTGTTCTGGGTTCGATCCTTGGGGGACTGGCTTCGCCGACAGAGGCGTCCGCTATTGGCGCCGGCGGTGCGCTGTTATTGGCCGGCCTTCGTCTTGCTCCGGAGCACGGTAAAACGGGTGATCTTGGCAGCATCTGGGGTGCTTTTATCAGCGTGATCCTGCTGGGCCTGATGACCAATACGCTCGATTTGACTGTGACGCGCGACGACCTTGGCACAGTCGACTATCTCACCATCGGCCTCGCCGGCTTTGCCAGTCTGGTCTTCCTTGGCGGGCTGCTCTCAGCGGCCCGTGTTTTGATGCGGGCCAGCCAGTTTGGCAGCGCCCTGACCGCTGGCGCCCAGATTACCAGCATGGTGTTCCTGATCCTGATCGGCGCCAGTCTCTTTGCGCTCGTCTTCCGCGCCTATGGCGGCGAGCATTATGTCGAGGCTTTGCTGACCAGCATTCCAGGTGGTCTTTGGGGAGCCCTGGCCATCACCATGCTCGTCATGTTCATTCTCGGCTTCTTCCTCGACTTCATCGAGATCGTGTTTGTCGTGGTGCCGATCGTGGCCCCGCCGCTGATCATTCTCGGGGCGGATCCGGTCTGGCTCGCCATCTTGATGGCGCTCAATCTGCAGACCAGCTTTCTGACACCGCCCTTTGGGTTTGCCTTATTCTATCTGCGCGGCGCCGCGCCGGACGCTGTCGAGACCATGGATATATGGCGTGGCGCAATTCCTTTCATTGGCTTACAGCTGGTGATGATCGCCCTGGTCGCGGCGATCCCCGCCCTGGCGACCTGGTTGCCCGCCTTTGTCAGATAACCGATCCGCCGTCGATCACCAGGAATTGAATTCGCCTCTTCATTCATTCAACATAAGTGCTACGTTCGGAACGGAAATCAGGGTACTCCAAATGCGATTATTGACCTCGACCAGTTTATCCTTGGCCATGCTAGTCCTTGCCAGTTGCGGGCAGACCGGCAGCGATCCGGCCATCCAACTTTCTGACATTTCGGGCGACTGGTCGCTCGATGCTTCGTCGTCGAAGATCGCCTTTGCTTCCATCAAGGTCGGCGAACTGATTGAGACCCATTACTTTCCAGGACTGTCAGGGTCGATGAGCGAGAGCGGCGAAACCGTCATCGATATCCCTCTGGATCAGGTTGAAACGAAAATCGACCAGCGCAATGAGCGGATGCGGTCCATGTTTTTTCAAACGGACACTTATCCCACCGCTCAAATCCGCGCCAGCGTCGATCCTACGGCCTTCGCGAATCTACAGATTGGCGGACGCATTGAAGCCGAGCTGGATGCTGTCCTATCGCTGCACGGCGTTGAGTCGACGGTCTTCGCGGACGTGTTCGTAACCCGCATTGCCCCGTCTCGCGTGGAAGTCGCGACGAGCGAGCCAGTGATCGTTCACGTCGCGGATCACAATCTGGAAGCGGGCCTGGAAGCCCTGAGAGACATCGCGGGCCTGACCGACATTACGCCCGCCGTACCGGTGACATTCACCTTTGTGTTTGAGGCGGCAAATACCGGATGATGCGCGTTCAGTAGACGCTCGCGTTTCAATCTGGCTAAACTCCTCGCCGAGCACTCCTGGAGCCAGCCATGTACCGCGCACCCGTTACCATTATCGCATTTGTCTGCAGCGGATGGGCGGCTGGCTGCTCTTCGACGGAGACAGCGCCCCAGCCAATCGCCACGACGCCACCGGCTCAAGTCATTTTCGACACTGATTTTGGCGGCGATGCGGATGATCTCGGCGCTGTCGCCATGCTGCACCACTATGCCGATCAGGGCGATATCGACCTGCTGGCAATTGTAAGTTGGTCGCACGAGGTCTACGCCTTACCCGCTCTGGCGGCGGTCAATCAATTCTATGGACGACCGGACGTGCAACTAGGCGTAAGAGAAGTCGATTCCTGGCGCACAGACTGGAATTACAATCAGGTGATTGCAGAACAATTCCCGCATGACCCTGCCATCGTCGAGGGTGCGGAGCCCGCGGTTACTCTGTATCGCCGCTTGCTCGCGGACGCTTCGCCAAATTCAATCACAATCGTGACCGTGGGGCCGCTGGCCAACATTCAGAACCTACTCCGCTCCGAACCCGACACAATATCAGACGAGACCGGCGCAGACCTGGTGAACGCCAAAGTCGACCAGTTCGTCATCATGGGTGGACAGTTCCCGGAGGGCATCACCGCAAATGGTCCCGAGTGGAATTTCGATGGCAATATGAAGGGCGTGACGCAGGAAGTCCTTGAAACCATCGCCCGACCGATCATCTTCAGCGGCTACGAAGTCGGTGAAGCGCTGAAATATGGCGACGCATTAAATGCACACCCAACCGATACACCGCTGTATGTCGGTTATAAGTATTTCAGCGAACACGCCCCCTGGATGAAGCAAGATTATCGCGGTGACATCCTCGACAATTCTTCATTCGATCAGACAGCCGTCATGTACGCAGCGATCAATGGCGTCGATAAATACTGGACGCTCAGCGCTCCTGGTACGCTCAGCGTCGACGAAGCCGGCATCGGCACCTGGACAGAAGACGCAATGGGCCAACACCAATTCTTGATTTTGAACGACGACACAGAGTTGACCATTTCGGTAATTGCGGAAGCGATGACACACTAAGTTGAACGCTCAACGCTGCGTCATCCGCCTCTGGGACGCGCCAGCCACATCGCGACCAAAAATGTGATGGCATTGGTGACCAGCGTCACCCCCAGAATCGTTAGAACAATTGTAGGCTCATCGAGACTATTCCCAGCCTGTCGCTCATAGACCCGGCTGAAATAGGCACGATAGTTCAAACAGAGCGCGAACCCCCATCCGGCGGCGATCCAGCCCGCCGAAGATATGTTCCGGCGAATCAAAGCGCTGACACCTCCGAGCGTCATCAGTCCGATCGCGATCAGATCGACGACATAGGCTGACAATGGCTGACCATAAACCACGTGATAATAAGTCTCGCCCGCAAAATGCAGAAACGCCGCCGCCAAAGTTAGAATGGCGAACGGCGTTTCAAGTCTGGATCGCATTGGATTGTTTAGAATTTTACTTCGGGTGGTGTGCTCATGCTCGCCCGGTCTTCACCAAGGTCGAAGAACTCACGCGGCTCGAAATTGAAGCTGCCCGCAACCAGCGATCCCGGAAATTGTTCCCGTGCCGTGTTATAATCCTGCACCGCAGAGTTGTAGAACCGGCGCGCCGCGGCAATCTTGTCTTCAATCACTGAAAGCTCGTCCTGCAGGTCAAGGAAGTTCTGATTGGCTTTCAGATCCGGATAGGCTTCCGCCAAGGCGAACAGTTTTCCGAGCGCTTGTCCAAGCATGCCTTCTGCAGCACCCATTTCACCGGGCGTATTGGCACTGACTGCGCTCTGACGAGCCTGAATGACGGCGTCGAGTGTGTCTTTCTCATGCGCGGCGTAGCCTTTGACCGTCTCGACCAGATTTGGAATGAGATTCTGTCTTTGCTTGAGTTGGACATCAATGTCAGCAAAAGCCTGGTTGCAACGTTGGCGTTTAGCAACAAGACCATTGTAAATGCCAATAACGAACACGGCGAGCAGGACAATCAGTCCCAGGACGACGTAAAGTGGCGTCATTCGGAAAACTCCCTAGTAATTTCGATCCCTGTTAGAATAGCTAATGGGGCTCTTACCCCTGCGCAAGGCTCGCGCAAAGATTAGCGTCTTCGCCGGAGCAAAAACCTGTTCAAACCTGTCAGCCTACAATCGACCCGTTTTCTGAATGTAGGGCGAGCTATGATGGGTCACCGATTTGGCCGCTGATTCCATGCAAGTTCGGGTTGCGTTCGCGTGCTGCACTGCATATAAGGGCGGGCTACAGGAGATTTACATGGCCCGTGTGACTGTTGAGGACTGCGTCGACAAAGTCCCAAACCGTTTTGATCTGATCCTTTTGGCGGCGCAACGTTCGCGTATGATCCGCGAAGGTTCGCCGCTGACGGTTGATCGCGATAATGACAAGGACCCCGTCGTGTCACTGCGTGAGATAGCTGACGAGTCTATTGATCTGAAAGTCGTGAAAGAATCTCTGGTGGCTGAACTTCAGGAAGTTCGCCCAGGCGAAGAGGAAGAGCGCGAGGCTGATCGTTTGGCTCTCCAGTCTGGTCCAGCTGCAACCGAAGAAGACGTTATGCGCGCCTATCAAGCAGAGCTTGAATCTGGCCGCGACGATCGAATGTAGGTGTAAATGGCAACAGCGACCGTCAAAACAGAAGACCGGTCGCGCGCTTCGAGGCCGCCGCGCGGCATTCGTGATGACGAGCCATTTCTGACCAAGGAAGAACTGGCAGGCACTGTTCTCGCTTATCAACCGGATGCCAATCGGGCCTTATTACATCGCGCCTATGATTTCGCGCGCGAGAAACATGGCGACCAGTTGCGCCAGTCGGGCGATCCCTATTATTCTCACCCGGTCCGCGTCGCGACCCTGCTCGCAGCGACTCGCCTCGATCAGGCAACGATCATGGCGGGCCTGCTGCATGATACGGTCGAGGATTGCGACGATGTCGATCTGGCAATGATCGAAGATCTGTTTGGCGCTGATGTCGCCGAACTGGTCGATGGCGTCACCAAACTGGGTCAGCTGGAATATCAGAGCGAGGCCAGCAAACAGGCCGAGAATTTTCAGAAATTCATCCTGGCGACGGTCAATGATGTCCGCGTACTTCTGGTCAAGCTTGCGGACCGCTTGCACAATATGCGGACCCTTCACTTCAAGAAGAAAGAAGAGTCACGCCGTCGCGTCTCGCGGGAGACGATGGACCTGTATGCCCCGCTCGCCCGGCGGATCGGTCTCCACTATGTTGCGTCTGAAATGGAAGACCTGGCCTTCCAACATCTCAACCCGGAAGCCCGGGCGCAAATCCTGACGCAGCTGGAGACACTGGAATCCCGTAACAAGGATGATCTCGAACGCATCCGGCTTGCCATTCGGCAGGTGATAGAGCGCGAAAATATCGAGTGCCGGATCAAGGGCCGCCGCAAGGAACCCTATTCCATCTGGCGGAAAATGGAAATAAAATCGATTTCGTTTGAAGATGTTGCCGACATTTTCGGGTTTCGTGTGATCGTATCGGATGTGGCAGAATGCTATAAGGCTCTGGGGGCTTTTCATACCGAATGGGCCTGCCTGCCGGACCGCTTCCGCGATTTCATTTCCGTCCCAAAGCCGAATGGGTACGCGTCATTGCACACGACTGTACGGGCCAGCGGCAATCGTCTGGTCGAGTTGCAAATTCGCACTGAGGACATGGACGATACGGCCGAACGGGGGGTCGCCGCGCACTGGACGTATAAGGACAGCGCGTACGGATTTGACCTGGACAGCTCCAAGGCCGCTGGGCTGGATCCGTCCGCCAATCTGCGCGCCTTCGGCGAGCTACTGACTCATGGCGGCGACGCGCAGGACTTTCTCGAACACGCCAAGATGGAGATGTATCGCACACACGTCTTCGCGTTTACGCCGAAGGGCCGCCTGGTCCTGCTGCCCGCCGGGTCGATGCCGCTCGATTTTGCTTATGCGGTCCACACTGTCGTCGGTGACACATGCGACGGCGCGAAGATAAATGGCGTCCCACGTAACCTCCGTACGCCACTGCAGAACGGCGACGTGGTTGAAATCATACGCCGCGAGGATCCGCGTCCGCTGCCCGGATATGAGACGCTTTGCGTGACGGGCCGCGCCCGGGCGGCCCAACGCAAGCTCCGCCGCGAACTCGAAACACTCCAGTTCGCCAATCTGGGTCGAAACATGCTGGAGCGCGCCTTGCGGCAGCACGAGATCGATCCGGTCAGCGTTGACATGCGCAAGGTCTCCGAACGGGCCGGCTTCGATGGCGTGCAGGCCATGTTCGAAACGCTCGGACGGAGCCACGATGAAGTGGCGCGCATTCTAACCATCGCCTTCCCGGGACTTGACCTGCATTCCGGTGATACAGCGTCCAAGGTTATGCTGGATGATGAACATGCTTCCAGCATGATTGCAGGCGAAAACCTGACACCCGGTGTGACATTGCACCTGGCCGAATGTTGTCATCCGATTCCGGGTGACCGGATTATAGGTTTGCGACAGCCTGACAAAGGCCTCGTGGTGCACACCATATATTGCGGCAAAGTCGCTGAATATGATGACAAACCCGATCTTTGGGTCGACTTGCAATGGACGGAACTCGCCAAAACCGGCGTGCGCGCCGTCGGCCGCATCGCCGTTAACGCCGCCGACAATAAGGGGGTCATGGCCCAGCAATGCAGTGTCGTGGCACAGGCGGGTGGGAATATTACAAGCGTCTCAACGCACAGTCGCGGCCCGGGTTTCATGGAATTGATCTTTGACATTGAAGTCGATGATCTCAGACATCTGGAACAGATCAAAGCCGCGCTGCGAGCGCTGGCCGTCGTTGAGCGGGTTGAACGAATTGAGGAGAGTGAATTTGAATAATGAGCAAGTCCTGGACGTGTTTCGCGATGCCGGAGCGCTGCTGGACGGACACTTCATTCTCTCATCCGGGCGCCGCAGCCCGGTTTTTCTTCAAAAGGCCCTTGTCTTCTCTCAACCCAAATTGTCGTCAAAGCTGTGCAGCGCCCTGGCGACAAAGGTGAAAGAGCGGCTCGGCGAAATTGATGTCGTCGTCGGTCCCGCCATGGGCGGCGTGATTCCGAGCTATGAGCTGGCCCGGCACCTTGACTGCCGTGCGGTCTTTGTCGAACGCGTCGATGGCGCCTTCGAGCTGCGCCGCAGTTTCGAGATTGGTGAAAGTGATCGCGTTTTGATCGCAGAAGATATTGTCACGACCGGCCTGTCCTTCCGGGAAACAGTAGACGCGCTGAATAAGCTGCCGGGGACCGTCGTCGGCGGTTCTTGTATCATTGATCGCAGCGGCGGCGAGGCCGATGTCGGATGTGAACTGGTCTCGCTCGCAGCAATAAAGTTTCCGGATTATGCGGCGGATGATCTGCCGCCTGAATTACAAGCGACCCCGGCCTATAAGCCTGGCAGTCGAGGCCTGAAATAATGGCGCAGCGGATCCGTTTAGGCGTAAATATTGATCATGTCGCAACCATTCGCAACGCGCGTGGCGGACGACACCCTGATATTGCCCGCGCGGCGGAAATCGCGACCAAAGCCGGCGCTGATGGAATCACCTTTCATCTACGCGAAGATCGACGGCACATCATGGACCCAGATCTTGAGGCTATTCGTGCCGCCACTGACTTGCCGCTCAACATGGAAATGGCGGCGACCGAAGAGATGCACGTCATCGCAATGGGTTACAAGCCCGAGATCGCGATGTTTGTGCCGGAGAAGCGCGAAGAGCGCACCACGGAAGGCGGTCTCAATGCAGCGCGCGAGCACAATAAGCTGACACCGATGATTCGTGCCTTGAAGGACAATGGCAGCCGCGTCTCCCTGTTCATCGAACCTGACCCGGTGCAGCTGGTCGCGGCACAGCGCATGGGCGCTGATATTACCGAATTTCACACCGGCCGCTTTGTCGAACTCAGTCTCGCAGGTGAAACCGAACTCGCCGACGTTGAACTGCAGCGTATTGCTGATTGCGCCAAACGCGCGGTCGATATTGGCGTCGAACCCCAAGCTGGCCATGGCCTGACCTATGAGACGGTCAAACCGATCGCGGCCATTCCGGAACTCAAGGAACTCAATATCGGTCACTTCCTAATCGGCGAAGCCATCTTTGCCGGCCTCGACCCGGCCATCCGTCTCATGCGCCAATTGATGGATGAAGCGCGCGCATGATTATCGGCATCGGCAATGATCTCTGCAATATTGAGCGCATCAATGGCTCACTCGAACGATTTGGCGAACGGTTCGAGAAACGTTGCTTCACTGAGGGCGAAATTGCCAAGGCGCGGCGCCGTCGTCTGACGGCAGAGACCTATGCCAAACGGTTCGCCGCCAAGGAGGCCTGCGCCAAGGCGCTCGGCACCGGCGTACCTCGACGCGGGGTGCATTGGAAGATGATGGAAGTGGTCAACCTGCCGTCCGGCAAACCGACTTTGAAACTGACCGAGGGGGCACTGAAACGGCTCGCGGAAATCACGCCGGACGGACATGAAGCGCATGTCCATCTGACCATGACCGACGACCATCCCTGGGCCGAAGCGCAGGTGATCATTGAGGCTCTGCCGAAATGAAACGTCCGTCCCGCCCCAAACGCACGCGGCTTCGCGCCAGCGCCAAAGGCGCGAGCCAACCGCGCCTGGGGCACGACAAGCAGCGCAAACTGGAAACCGCGATGGGGTACCGGTTCAAGGATGATGATCTTCTATTGCACGCGCTCATTCATCCTAGCCTGATTGATGAGTATCGCGGCAATGCGAGTTTCTCCAATCAGCGAATGGAGTTTCTCGGTGATCGGGTTCTGGGCCTGGTGGTAGCCGAAATGCTGATCAATAAATATCCCAAGGAACGCGAAGGCTTCATGACCAAGCTGTTCCACAATCTGGTCAGCGGACAGACCTGCGCCGCAGTGGGCGCGACGCTGAATCTGCGTGATTATCTCTTTATGGATGCTTCTATGCGGGGAAATCGATCTGCAAATTATGACAAAGCGGTTGCCGATGCCGTCGAAGCCCTGATTGCCGCCATATACATGGATGGTGGTCTCGATGCGGCAGAACGTTTCATCAAGCGCAATTGGATCTTCGATACGCTGAGCAAGGACCCGGAACCCGATCATGCTAACCCGAAAACCCGTCTCAGCGATTGGTGCGGATCGAACCGCACGGCTTATGCGGTGTATGAGACCCTCGAAAAGAGCGGATCAGACCATGCCCCTGTCTTTACGGTCCTCGCCTCTGTAGAAGGTCATGGCCAAGCCACCGCAAAGGGCAGTAATAAGGCTGAAGCCGAGCGCGCGGCCGCCAGCGCCCTCCTAGACCTTCTGGAACAGATATGAGCGACTCTCCTTCTTCCTTGCCCAGCGCAGATGACATCACCCATGCCGGCTTTGCCGCGATTATCGGCGCGCCAAATGCGGGCAAGTCGACCCTGACCAATCTTCTGGTCGGCACCAAAGTGGCGATCGTGACCCATAAGGTCCAGACGACGCGCTTTCCCATTCGCGGCGTCGCGCATGCTGGCACCAACCAGATCGTTCTCGTTGATACCCCGGGAATTTTCCGCGCCAAGAAACGCCTTGATCGCGCCATGGTCAAAGCCGCCTGGTCTGGGGCGGAAGAAGCAGATGCCGTGGTCCACCTGATCGATGCCTCTGCCTGGGTCGCCGAACAGGCCGACGAGGCCACAGGCGCGCAGAAACTGTCCGTCGAGGATGATCGCCGCGTCATGGAGACGCTGAAAGAGACCGGACAATCCGCCTTTCTGGCGTTGAACAAGATTGACCTCTTCCCGCATGAGAAGGTCCTGCCCATCATGGCCGAACTCAATCAGGCCGGCGTCTACGAAGAGATGTTCATGATCTCGGCGCTAAATGGCGATGGCGTTGCGCCTTTGCATGAAAAGCTCGCCGGCAAGATGCCCGCCGGCCCGGCTCTGTACCCGCCCGAACAAACGGCGGATCTGCCAATGCGTTTGCTGGCCGCCGAAGTCACACGCGAAAAACTGATGCTGAGACTGCATCAGGAATTGCCGTATCAGCTCATGGTCGAGACGGAGAGCTGGGAAGCGTTCGACAATGGCTCTGTCCGCGTCCGCCAAGCCGTGATCATTGCCCGCGAGCAGCACAAGGGCATGGTTTTGGGCAAAGGTGGCAGTGCCATCAAGGCGATCGGCAAAGCCGCCCGCGAAGACTTGTCGGAAATGCTGGGCCAGCCGGTGCACCTGTTTCTCTTCGTCAAGGTCGACCCCAAATGGATGGAACGCCGCGAAGCCTATCAGTCGGTCGGACTGGAGTTTGATGCCTAAGGAGGGCCTGCATGGATTGGCGTGATCAGGCGCTTATTCTCGGCGGGCGACGCTTTGGCGAAAGCGGCCTTATTCTCGACGTGCTGACCGCCACCAAGGGACGCAGGGCCGGGCTTGTCTATGGTGGCGCCAGTCGCAAGAAACGGGCGCAGTTTGAGCCCGGCAATTCGGTTGAACTCGCCTGGACCGGACGACTGGAAGAACAATTAGGCCGGTTCGCCGTTGCCGAAGTGATAACCAGCCGCGCTGGACGTTATCTCGACCGGCCGGAGGCGCTCGCGGCGATCAACACCATCGCGGCCCTGTTGCGCGGCGCAGTGGATGAAGGCGATGCCGCTGGATCCGCGCTCTATGGCCCAACCACGCTCCTGCTCGATACGCTCGATACCTGGCCTGTCTGGCCGGCCCTTTATGCCAGATGGGAACTGGGCCTCCTGTCAGCCCTAGGCTTCGGCCTGGATCTCGATTCGTGCGCCTTATCTGGCGCGAATGATGGTTTGACCCATGTCTCACCGAAAACCGGGCGCGCGGTCAGAGGGTCGGAAGCTGAAGGCTATGTCGACCGTCTGTTTCCACTGCCCGCCTTCCTCATCGATCCTGGCGCAATTGCAATGGCCGAGGACATTGCCGACGCGTTGCAGCTGACTGGCTACTTCCTTGAAGAAAGGCTGTTTTCTGCGGTGAACAAGCCAATTCCCGACGTCCGTGCCCGGCTGGTTCCAAAATTAGTTGGGTAAAAACAGGTCTGTTCAACTTTCATTCAGATGAACCCGCGTTATGGAGAACTGTGTTCAGGGCTAGAGAGGTTTTTAGAGGCTGATAATGAAAAATACTGTCTTATTTGGCGCCATGAGCGTCGCCCTCCTCGGACTTGTTGGTTGCATTCATGTTGATGAAGGTGACTGGTCGGATTCGGAGGAAATCGCGCTTAATACCGAGACCGCTTTGCGCGTTTGCGGCGGGCCGGGCACCGTCGAAAAAGTTACTGAAGACGGCTATACCTGCAAGTCTGACGATTAAGACCACGAGACCTTATCGACAGGTTTCCTGACTGCCCATGTCGAGATGAAAATGATCGGCATGGGCAGCATCATAATCCGGCCCCAGAGTCACGGAAAATAACCGACACGCCTGTTTATGAATGCGCGCGAGATAGCGACCGGACTTGCTATGCTCGCGCCAATGATCCTTGACCCGGATCCGAGTGCCATCTTCCAGCACAAATCCCGAAATATCGATCGCATTGGCATAGGAATGCTGAGATCGCGTTCGCGTACCGGCAATATTGCGGCAGCTGAACGAGCCATAGGTCTCGATCTGGCGCAGCGGCGAATCAAAGACCTTCTCCGCTTGCGGACGCAGAACATGACGCTCCCAGATATGCAGAGCTGCCATTTGATGACAGGTCATCCGCAAAGGCGCGGCATTATAGGGCGTCAGAGACCGTTTTAAGGTCAGTGTTTCTTCCAGGGGGCATCGTGTTTCAGCGCCATCTGCAGGGACAATTGAGAATTCCACACCCGCATCGGCCAGCTTCTCCCGGCACATTTCCTCGTTATATTTCAACTCAGTAAGCTTGCCATAAGTGGCCAGACCCAATGGCTCTGTCAGATCAGGCGGGCGAAATGGATTGTGCTGTGTCGGCAGAAACAGATGGACCAAATAGGTCAGGCCAATCACCCCTACTCCGAACAGAATCAATCGCCAGTGGCGCATGGTATTCCTTCATTAACCAAACGGCGTTTTCTGTTAGTCTGTATACGAGTGTGGCGATTCTACGCCACCGCAGACTTTAGAGGTGCGTATGACCGATCTTTTAGACGAAGATGACGATCGCATTATCAATGAACCGCTCAGCGAAGCGCTAACCAAGCGCTATCTTGCTTATGCGCTTTCGACGATCACGTCACGCGCCCTCCCCGACGTCCGCGATGGCCTGAAACCGGTACAACGGCGGATCCTTTATGGCATGCGCGAATTGCGCCTCAATCATGATGGCTCGTTCCGGAAGAGCGCGAAAGTCGTCGGAGACGTCATGGGTGACTATCACCCGCATGGCGACGCCTCGATCTATGATACGATGGTCCGCCTGGCGCAGGATTTCTCGGTCCGCTATCCGCTTGTCGATGGCCAGGGCAATTTCGGCAATATCGATGGCGATAATGCTGCGGCGATGCGTTATACAGAAAGCCGTATGACCCAGGCTGCCGAGCTGTTGCTTGATGGCTTGAATGAAGACGCGGTCGACTTCAAAGTCACCTATGACGAGAATAAGGAAGAACCGGTTGTTTTGCCCGCCGGCTTCCCCAACCTGCTCGCCAATGGGGCAACCGGTATTGCGGTTGGCATGGCGACAAGCATTCCGCCGCACAATGTTGCTGAGGTGATTGATGCGGCCTTGCTGCTGATCGATCGCAAGACGACGCCCACCGAAGACTTGCTAGAGGTCATGCCGAACCCTGACAAACCGACCAGCGCCATGATCGACGACCCAAAGGAATCCATTCTCGAGGCGTATGAGACCGGACGCGGCAGTTTCCGTATGCGGGCCAAATGGGCCGTGGAAGACCTCGGTCGTGGCACATGGCAGATCGTAGTGACCGAGATCCCTTACCAGGTTCAGAAATCGAAACTGATTGAGCGCCTGGCGGATCTGATCGAAACCAAGAAAGCGCCGCTACTCGCCGATGTGCGCGACGAAAGTGCCGAAGACATCCGCCTTATCCTTGAGCCGCGGGCAAAGACGGTAGAACCAGACGTGCTAATGGAAAGCCTGTTCCGGATCTGTGATCTGGAAACGAAATTCAGTCTCAACATGAATGTGTTACACAAGGGTGCACCGCAAGTGATGGGGCTGAGACAGGTCTTGCGGGCCTATCTCGATCATCGCCGCGAAGTGGTGATGCGTCGGTCACAATTCCGGCTCGACAAGATTGAAAAGCGCCTACACCTGCTCGACGGCTATCTGGTCGCGTATCTCAATATTGATGAAGTGATCCGCATTATCCGCGAGGAAGACGACCCGAAGCAAGAAATGATGGACCGTTTCGGCATCACCGAAATCCAGTCCGAAGCCATTTTGAACCTGCGTTTGCGCGCCTTGCGCAAGCTTGAAGAAATGGAAATTCGCAAAGAGCATGAAATGCTCAGCGAAGAACGTAGCGACATTATCGCCTTGCTCGGCTCGGAAGGCCGGCAATGGACCAAGGTCAAGAAAGAGCTGAAAGAAGCGCGCAAAGTGTTTGATCCAGGCACCGAGCTTGGACGTCGCCGCGCCAATTTCGAAGATGCGCCTGTAATAGACGTTGGCGCCGCACTCGAAGCGTCCATGCCGAAAGAGCCTTTGACTGTGGTTCTGTCCACCAAGGGCTGGATTCGCGGCATGAAGGGGCATGGCATCGACCTCGGCTCTGCCAAGTTTAAGGATGGAGATACATTGCTCTTCTCTGAAGAGGTGCACACCACGGACAAGCTTATCCTGATGTCCTCGGATGGCCGCGCCTTTACGCTAACTTGCGACAAGCTGCCCGGTGGCCGTGGTCATGGTGAGCCAATCCGGATTTCTATCGACCTGGAAGACAGCGTCGAGATTGTCGGCATGTTCAAGCTCGACGGATCGCGCAAGCGGATCATGGCATCGGATGCCTGTTATGGATTTGTCATACATGAGAGCGAGCTTGAGTCCTACCTCAAAGCCGTTAAGTCAGTTGTCAGTGTTCCCGATGAGGCCAAACTGCTCAGCGTCGACCTCGCAAATGGTGACCATGTCGCGGTGATCGGGACGAATAAGAAACTCCTGATCTTTCCACTCGATGAGCTGCCGGAAATGTCGCGCGGAAAGGGCAACAAGCTGCAAAACTATCGCGGAACCGACAAGCTGGGTGATGTGCTGGCCTTCCACGCGGAAGACGGCCTGATAGTCACGGACAGTGCCGGTCGCATGCGTGGATTCCCGGAATGGCGCGAGTGGATCGGCAAACGGGCGCAGGCGGGTAAGGTGGCAATGCGCGGTTTCCCACGCTCTGGCAAGTTTACCGGTTAGCGCTCTGCCGCTATTGTCTTTGGCATGATCACTCCTGGATATGTGCAGCGCATGGCGCGCTATAATCTCTGGCAGAATGAAAACCTGTACGGCACCGCAGATACGTTATCAGACGCCGAACGCCGCCTCGATCGTGGTAGCTTCTTTCAGTCGATCCACGCCACGCTATCCCATGTGCTCTGGGCCGATGAGTTGTGGATGAGCCGCCTCTCGGACTGGGAGGCCCCGGTCGGCACTTCGCGGGAAGTGCCGCTGTACAATGACTGGTCCACACTCAAGACCCGCCGCGCGGCGGCGGATCTGCGCTTTATTGAATGGGGCGATGGCCTCACCCAGGCAGCCGTAGACGGCGATTTGGAATGGTATTCAGGCACCCTGAAACGCGGCATGACGAGTCCACGCGCCGCCTGTATCATGCAGGTCTTCAACCATCAGACCCATCATCGCGGCCAGGTGCATGCCATGCTGACGGCAGCGGGTGCGACACCGGACGATACCGATATTCCCTTTATGCCGGAGACCTATCTGTGATCAGACGCCGAGTACGTCGCTCATATCATACAGCCCAGGCGATTGCTGCGCCGCCCATTCTGCGGCCTTGATCGCGCCATGGGCGAAGACGGCGCGGTCTATCGCGGTGTGGCGCAGCGACAAAACCTCCATCTCAGACCCGATCGTCACTTCGTGATCGCCAATCACGCCGCCGGTTCGGCGAACAGAAAAGCCGATCTCGCCAGGCCCGCGCTTGACATCCGGGCCATCATAAGGAGCAATCCGAAGATCATTCAGCGCCTTGCCCCGCCCCTTCGCAGCGGCCTCACCCAGCATCAATGCAGTGCCAGACGGAGCGTCAATTTTGTGCTTGTGATGCGTTTCGGCAATTTCAATGTCCCAGTCTTCCCCCAGCCGCGCAGCCGCTTGTCGAACCAGCGCCTCAAGCAGATTCACCCCAAGCGAGAAGTTCCCGGCCTTCACGATGGCGAGGTTGGACGCGGCATGGGCAATATCCTGCTCCTGCGTGGTCGTGAAGCCAGTGGTTCCGATCACAGCGGCGCGAACCCCCTGCTCCGGCAGAACTCTCAAAACACTCAAGGTCGCTTGAGGTACCGTGAAATCGAGCCAAGCCGCTGCACCAGACGCCGCCTGTTGGAGATTATCGGTTACCACCACGCCGATCGGTTCACCGCCCGCCAACCGACCAATATCCTGACCGAGCGCCTCCGCGCCAGGGGCTTCGGATCCGCCGCTAATCGTGTGGCCGGTCGCCAGCGCTGCGGACGCCAATTGGCGCCCCATTCGGCCGGCACAGCCAGCAATTGCAAGTCTCAATGGCATGGTCATGACCGCCTTATACAGAGCTTCGCGCGCCTGGCCACTAGGCAGCATGGTCCGCCACTGCTAAGGCCGCCCGCATGTATCAGATCTCTGCTAAAGGCCCGCGCGCGGCCATCGAAACGGCCTGGGATGTCCTGGCCTGGACCGACCCGTCGCCGGCAGGAGCGGTGGACGCCAAGGAAGACCCTCGACTGACCTGGCGCCTCGATGCTTATGCTGAGACCCTGAACGATGCTGAAGCCAGCGCTGCGCTGATCCGCGAGGCGGCGCCAGAGCTTAATCCTGTGGTCGAAGCCTTGCCGGATCGCGATTGGGTAACCCTTTCTTTGGAAGGCTTGCCGCCGGTCCACGCGGGTCGTTTCATCGTCGCCGGCAGTCATGCGCTGACCCGCACTTCGCCCGGCAAGACCGATATTCTGATCGAAGCCGGCCCAGCCTTTGGAACAGGTCATCACGGGACGACCCTGGGATGCTTGCTCGGCTATGAACACGTCTTGAAAGGCGGAGTTCCAAGCAAGGTTCTGGATGTTGGGACCGGGTCTGGTGTCTTGGCCATCGCCGCCATCAAGACCGGTGCAGAGCGCGCCATCGGGACGGAGATCGATGTTCAGAGTGTCGCTGTCGCGAATGAAAATGCGCGCAAAAACAATGTATCAGACGCGTTCAAGACCTATCAAACGCGCGGCGCCACAAATCGGATTATCCAATCTGCGGCGCCGTATGATTTGATTTTTGCCAACATTCTGGCGCGCCCGCTGACCCGATTGGCACCAAATCTGGTACCCCTGATCGGTCCGGGAGGCCATATCATCCTGTCAGGTCTGCTGACCCGACAGGAACCATTGGTGCGCGCCGCTTATACCGGCCGAGGCCTGGCTCTGGTCAAACGCATCCGAAAAGATGGCTGGTCGACCCTGGTCCTGCGACGCGTTGTATCTGCCTAGTGGGCGATCCGGCGCGCGTGACGCGCGGTGCGCTGGGTCAGTAGACGCGGCCGAGAGGCCTCGATAGCGGCATCACTCTTGGTTATGGCGACTTTGTTCGTAGGGGCAATTTCCTGAACGTTCTCTGACGTCGTCGGAAAGAAGGCTTGAAGGCCGGTATACCCGCGCATGATGTTCAAGGATTTCATTTTTCTATTCCTGGGAGGTTATTTTATTGTTGTGCGACCTAAATAGGCGCAAAGGGTTGCAAAACAATATACAAAAACAGAAATATGTATGATTTTCCGCATGTCTCACTTTCATCTTTGCACGCGTCCTCGATCGGGACTAACTAAAGCGCATGAAACAAAATTTTGACGTCAAAGGCGGGCCGCAAATCGGTTGCGCAAATGTGCCGCTACTTCGGCACAAACTTGTGGAAACTGGACTGGACGGGTTCTACGTCCCGCACGAGGACGAGTATCAGAACGAATACCTGCCGGACGCCAATGAGCGCCTCGCCTGGGTCAGTGGTTTCACCGGTTCGTTTGGATCGGCCCTGATCATGACCGCGCGAGCCGCGATTTTTGTCGATGGCCGATACACAATCCAGGCCGCGGAACAGACCGACCCGGATCTATTTGAGCGGGTCGCTGTCCCGGACCCCGGCGCCTTTGGCTGGATCGCCGCGCAGGACTTTTCGGATCAACGTATTGGTTATGATCCCGCCTTGATGACCCCGAACGATGTTCAGGCGTTCGAGGCGGCAGCCAAGAAAGCAGGCGCGACCATTATTGCTGTCACGACAAACCCGATTGATGCGGCCTGGCAGGATCGCCCAGCCCAGCCCCAGGCGCCCGTCATTCCACATAATCTGGAGCATGCGGGTCAGTCTTCCGAGGACAAGCGTCGCGCGATTGCCGCATCACTCACCGACGCGAGCGCCGATGCCGTCGTGATCACCGCACCGGCCAGCATCGCCTGGTTGTTCAATATTCGCGGCGGCGATGTCGCCTGTTCGCCTCTACCGCTCGCGCGCGCCATATTGCGATCGGATGCGAGCGCCACTCTGTTCCTGGATCCGGACAAGGAAACACCTCGCTTGCGCGAACATCTCGGCAATCAGGTGACTCTGGCCCCATTGGACACGCTGGACGCGGAATTGGAGGCCCTGTCCGGGCAGACGATCAGCCTCGCCCCTGCGCTCGCGTCCGCCTGGTTCTTTCAGAAACTCGACGCCACCGGCGCCACAATACAGCGCGGTCAGGACCCGGTCTTGCTGCCCAAGGCCTGCAAGAATGCGACGGAACTGGCTGGCACCTCCGCAGCCCATAGACGAGATGGCGCCGCGGTGACGCGGTTCCTGCACTGGCTCGATACGGAGGCTCAGTCCGGCGAATACACGGAAATTGATGCGGCGCTGAAACTGCTCGATTTCCGGCTGGTGGATGAGCGGATGAAGGACATGTCATTCGAGACGATTTCGGGCGCGGGGCCAAATGGCGCGCTGCCACACTATCGCGTGTCTTCTGCCTCGAACCGACCGCTGGAACGCGGCACGCTCTATCTGGTCGATAGTGGCGGCCAGTATCCGGATGGCACGACCGATATTACACGCACCGTGCCGATTGGAACGCCTAGCGAAGACATGCGCCGGCACTACGCGCTCGTCCTCAAGGGTCATATTGCCATGGACCGCGTGCGGTTCCCGGAAGGCACGACCGGCACGCATCTCGACATTCTGGCGCGACATGCTTTGTGGATGGCAGGGCTCGATTATGATCATGGCACAGGGCATGGTGTCGGGGTCTATCTAGGCGTGCATGAAGGCCCCCAACGGATCGCCAAGGCATGGAACGCCACGCCGCTGCAACCCGGCATGATCGTCTCGAACGAACCCGGCTTCTATCAGGAAGGTGCTTACGGTATTCGCATCGAGAATCTGCAATATGTCACCCCGGCCGAGCCAATTGAAGGTGGCGATCGCGACATGCTGGGCTTTGAATGTGTCACCTTTGCGCCCCTGGCGCGGGGCTTGATCGATACGGACTTGCTGACATCGGATGAGCGTGACTGGGTGGATGACTATCACCAGCGCGTGCTGAGCGAAATTGGCGGCCTTGTCGATGGCGCGGCGTCTGACTGGTTGAAAGCGGCCTGCGCCGCCCTCTAGAGCCCGCTGATCAGGTCAATCCACTCCGCTTCCGTCATCACAGTGACGCCGAGATCCTGTGCCTTTTTCAGCTTCGACCCGGCCCCCGGTCCAGCGACAAGAATATCTGTGCGGCCAGAGACTGAGCCTGACACTTTGGCGCCGAGTGATGTGGCGCGGGCTTTGGCCTCATCGCGCGTCATCGCCTCGAGCGTACCGGTAAAGACCACGGTTTTGCCAGCTACCGGACTTTCGCTGGCGGGCGCTTCGCCATCCAGTACGGTGATTTCAGCCAGCAGGTCCCGGATCATGTCCTGATTGTGCGCTTCGCTGGCAAAGGTGGTCAGCGCGCCAACAGCAGCGCCGCCAATGCCATCAATCGCGGTCAGCATCTGTTCCGCCTCACCTTCCGGATCGTCGCGGGCCTGTTCAACTGCCGTCCAGAACGCCTCCCATTGTACGAAAGTGCGTGAGAAGAGATCGGAGGTGGTCTGGCCAACATGCCGAATGCCAAGCCCGTTCAACAAACGCGCGAAGGGCGCGTTGCGGCGTTCATCAATCGCCGCCAGCAGTTTCTGCGCAGAGACGTCGCCAAACCCTTCCCAGGTTTCGAGCGGATCGAATCCAGCGGCAGCAATCCTATCCGGGATCTGAAAAATATGCTGCGGCGCTGAAATCACACCGCGCTCATAGAAAAGTTCAATCTGCTTGGCGCCGAGCCCGTCTATGTCGAGCGCCTTGCGCGACACGAAATGTTTCAACCGTTCCTTGACCTGGGCCGGACAGATCAAGCCACCCGTGCAGCGTCGGCGGACATCTTCCTTGCCTTTGTCATCCAGTTCTCTAACCGCGGCGGAACCGCATTCAGGACAGACATGTGGCATGACAAACGGCGCCGCGCGGTCCGACCGATCCGGATCCAGCACGCGCAGGACTTGCGGAATAACATCGCCCGCGCGCTGGATTTCGACCTGATCACCTTCGCGGACATCGAGGCGTTCAATCTCTTCCTCATTGTGCAGCGTCGCATTCGAGACCACGACCCCGCCGACGGTGACTGGCTTCAGACGCGCCACAGGGGTCAGCGACCCTGTTCGACCAACCTGGATATCGATTGCCTCGAGCGTGGTGATCGCTTTTTCGGCCGGAAATTTGTGGGCAATCGCCCAGCGCGGAAAGCGGCTGACCTGGCCCAGGCGTTGCTGCCAATCCAACCGGTCGACCTTGTAGACGACCCCATCAATATCATAGCCAAGATCGGCCCGCGTCTCGACCATGCCGCGATAAGC
>ERZ1740059.262-NODE-262-length-29302-cov-7.390912_pt1 | contig 29302 bp, 29 predicted proteins | sample MGYA00581744_ERZ1740059 | MGnify/ENA primary metagenome ERZ1740059 (study PRJEB43018, sample SAMN04849738) | marine metagenome | isolation source: floating plastic debris | place: Pacific Ocean | collected 2008-08-28 | study: EMG produced TPA metagenomics assembly... | reverse complement strand
AGCTGGAACCAGTCGCGGCAGGTGAGGCGGTTGCCGGTCCAATTATGGAAGTATTCGTGTCCGACAATGCTTTCAATGGCTTCGAAATCGGCATCCGTCGCGGTCGCTTCATCGGCCAGCACATAGGCCGAATTGAAGATGTTCAGGCCCTTATTCTCCATCGCGCCAAAATTGAAATCGCGCACTGCAACAATGTTGAACACGCCGAGATCATATTCACGGGCGAACACATCCTCATCCCACTTCATTGAGGCTTTCAGGCTCTCCATGGCCCAGGCGGCACGGTCGCCATCGCCTTTGTCGACATGCACGGCAAGATCAATCTCGGCGCCATTCATGGTCGTGAACCTATCGCGATAGATGTCATAATCCCCGGCGCAGAGCGCGAACAGGTAAGACGGCTTCAAATGCGGGTCATCCCATTCGGCAAAGTGGCGGCCATCGCCGAGATCACCGGTCGCGCCCGGCGTGCCGTTCGAAAGCAAAATGGGATAGGGCGCCTTTTCGGCTTCGATCCGGACTTTGAACCGGCTCATCACATCCGGACGGTCTGGCCAGAACGTGATGCGGCGGAAGCCGACACTCTCGCACTGGGTGCAGAACCGGTCGCTAGAAATGTACAGGCCCGAGAGCGCGGTATTCGCCGACGGGTCGATGGTGACCGAGGTCTCGAGCGTGAATGTATCTGGCAGATCTTTGAGGGTCAGACTCTCATCTGTGAGCTCATAGGCACCCGGCTCAAGCTTGGCACCGTTTAGGCGCACTTCGTCCAGCTGCAGCGCAATCCCGTCCAGTTTCAGCGGACTTTCCGCAAGTTTCCGCACCGCTATTTTTGCGTGCACTTTGGTGGCGCTGGGCGCGAGTTCAAATGTCAGCTCAACCTCATCCATCGCGAACGGGTAGGGCTGATAATCTGAAAGCTTGATTTGAACTGGCGTTTCAGTGCGCATGGAAAGAGCCTTTCTTGAACCTGGTTTATCCCATGTAGACATCCCGGCAGCGCTTGCAATCCAGGGTTTGAGTTAGACTGAATTTTCCCTGTGTTAGCCTACCGTGGCGTCACGGGTTTCCGTGCACGTCAACCGCGCTATTGTCCTTGCCATAAGAAATGACAGGGAGGCCGAACGGGCCATGAATTTTGATTTTTCCGATGATCAAAAATTCCTCGGGAACGAAGCGCGCAAATTCCTCGACGGGGAATGCACCACGCAGCACGTTCGCGAGGTTTTGAATGATGACGATAAGAGCCACCATGAAGGCGTCTGGCAAAAGGTGGTTGAGATGGGTTGGCTGGGTACAGCCATTCCCGAAGCGCATGGCGGGCTTGGCCTTGGTGCGCTGGAATTGTGTGTATTGGCGGAGGAAATGGGCCGCGCTCTGGCGCCGGTTCCGTTTGCCAGCAGCGTCTATTTCTTCGCCGAGGGCCTGATGATTGCCGGCAGCGAGGCGCAAAAAGGCGCGGTCCTGCCAGGGGTCGCCAGCGGCGATGTCATTGGCTGCTATGCGGCCAGCGAGGGCCCAGGCAACCCGGATCCTGCCAAACTGTCTGTCTCCTTTGATGGCAGCAAGGTGTCGGGCACGAAAGTGCCGGTCACGGATGGCGATATTGCCACTCATGCGATTGTCCTCGCCAAGGAAGGCAGCGGGGCCAGCCTGGTTCTGGTTGACCTGAATGGCACCGGCGTGTCTCGCAAGGCCGTGAAAACGCTCGAACCCACGCGCAGCCATGCTGAAATCACCTTTGACGGCGCGGCCGGCGAACGCCTTGGCCCAGCCGGTGAGGGCGCGGATCTGCATGGTGCGATCATGAATCGCGCCGCGATTTTCCTGGCCTTTGAGCAATTGGGTGGCGCCACGCGTTGTCTGGAAATGGCGACCGATTATGCCAAGGAACGCTATGCCTTTGGCCGTCCAATTGGTGGCAATCAGGCGATCAAGCACAAGCTTGCCGACATGTATGTCAAAAACGAAGTGGCGCGCTCAAATTGCTATTATGGCGCCTGGGCTGTGTCGACAGATGCTGCAGAGCTGCCGGAGGCGGCTGCGGCTGCTCGTTTAGCGGCAAGTGAAGCTTACTGGTACGCGTCAAAGGAGAATATCCAAACCCATGGTGGTATGGGCTTTACCTGGGAGGTGGATTGCCATCTCTTCTATCGACGCGCCAAGCTGCTGGCGGTGCAAGCCGGCGCCCCGAAAGTTTGGAAAGAGAAATTGGTCCGCGCGCTTGAACTCAAGAACGCGGCATAGGGAACGGAGAGACTAAGATGGATTTCAACGACACCCCCGAAGAAGCCGAATTCCGCGCCGAAGCGCGCACGTTCCTGGAACAGCATCTGGAGCCCAAAGGCGCTCAACCGCTGCGTCAGCGTGTGTCTGGCGAGGAATTCATGAAGCAAGCCAAAAAGTGGCAGGCCGAAAAAGCCAAGGCGGGCTATGCCAAAATCACCTGGCCCAAGGAAATGGGCGGACGCGGCGGGACGCCGATGCAGCAAGTGATCTGGGGCCAGGAGGAAAGCAAGTTCGACTCCCCCGGTGGTCCGTTCACGATCGGCCTCGGCATGTGTATCCCGACGGTCATTGCGTTCGGATCGGATGAGCATAAGAAACGGTATGTCCAGAAAGCCCTGACGGGCGAGGAAATCTGGTGTCAGCTCTTCTCTGAACCATCTGCTGGCTCGGATGTTGCCGGTCTCAAAACCCGTGCGGTCAAGGATGGCGATGACTGGGTCATCAATGGCCAGAAGGTCTGGACCTCCGGCGCGCACTATTCCGATTATGGCATTCTGCTTGTGCGCACCGATCCGAAAGCGGCCAAGCATAAGGGCCTGACCATGTTCATCGTGGATATGAAACAGCAAGGCGTCGAAGCGCGACCGATCCACCAGGCCTCGGGCGGCCGCGAGTTCAACGAAGTCTATTTCACGGATGTCCGCATTCCCGACAGCGATCGGCTGGGCGAGGTTGGTCAGGGCTGGAAGGTTGCCATTGTGACGCTGATGAATGAGCGGCTCGCTGTGGGTGGATCGCCGGGGCCGGATTGGTCAGAGATCATGGACTATGCCAAACAGGCGGGGACCATGAGCGATGCCGCGTTCCGGGACAATCTCGCCGATTGGTATGTCGCCGCACAGGGCTACAAGCTGACCAAATTGCGCACGCAAACAGCGCTGTCCAAAGGTCAGACGCCGGGTCCGGAAAACTCCATAGGCAAGATCATCACCGCCAATCAATTGCAGGATATTTGTAACTCGGCGATCGAGATGCAGGATCATTATGGCCTGATGACCGGAGATGAAATGCCGGCCGATGGACTGTTCCAACAAAGCTTCATGTGGGCCCCGGGACTGCGCATTGCTGGTGGGACGGACGAGATTCTGAAGAACATTATCGCCGAACGCGTGCTCGGCCTGCCCCAGGATGTGCGTGTGGATAAGGATATTCCGTTTGACGAAATGAAATCCGGCTAAACGCATGTAAATTCAATAAAAACAAAGCCCTGCAGTCAGGTTGCGGGGCTTTTTTTTGCCAGTAATTCAACCTTAACGAGATAAGTGTTAATATATTTGTTGAGGAAGTAGACACTGAGATGTTTTCGTCGAAGTCGAAAATCAAACTGAAAGTAGATCTGGAGCGTGCAACCAATTCGACGTCTCCACTCCCTATTCCTGTGCTTCGTCCTCGCCGCGAAAACAGAGGCGCGCCGCGCAAGGGCGTCTGGTGTGTCTGCGGGGTCTATTCGCAGGCCGGCGCCGTACGCGAAGGGATTATTCTAGACGTATCCTCCTCCGGCGCACGCATTCGGTTCCGAAATCGTGGTACCTTGCCGCCCATCGTGAAAATCAAGGCATCGCGCATCGGTTTGAACCGGTTCGCACGCGTGGTCTGGCAAACCGCGTTTGATGCGGGCTTGGAATTTGTGGCCACTGGGTCAAAAAGAAGAGGCTAATTCCGATTCCGGAGGCCAGACATGAACCGTACTGACTTAATCAGCCTATATGAGGTTGCGATCTCCGCGGCAGGACATTAAGAGCGCAAGGGCAAGGCCAATCCCTATACCTCCGCGAATGGGCATATGTTCTCGCAGATCAACAAGGATGATCAGCTCGGCATTCGCCTGCCGAAGCCGCGCCAGCAGGAATTGCTGGCGACCTATGGCGCCGGGCCGTTCAAATCCTATGGCGCGACCATGCGCGATTATGTTTGCCTGACGGATCAGATGCTGGCGGACGATGGCCTGGTCACCAAGCTATTGGATGAGGGCTTCACCTTTGTCTCCGCCATGCCGCCGGGCGGGAAGAAATAGCGACGGCTCAGAACACGCCCATGGCCAGACCCGCGGCCAGGGTCGTGCCGAGTGTTAGGCATAATTCGAGGTCGGTTTCTGCGAATTATTATTGAGCGAGGATTTCGGTCTCGGTCGGGGCGTGGGTGCAGATAATCACCGGCTCGTGGACTGCTTTAAGGCGCCAACCCGTGGCAATTCGGGCGGTTTGGCGCACGGCGTTTTCGCCGTCCGATCCGGCGCAAACCATCTGCGCGTAAGGTCGACCTTCAATCTTGCCGAGGACCGGATAATAGCAACGATCGAAGAATTCCTTCATAGCGCCGGACAGCGCGGCCAGATTCTCCGGGGCCACGAACAGATAGCCGTCCGCTGCCAGCACGTGTTCGGGCAAGGTTTCTCCGGCCGATTGCAGGATCGTCTCCGTCTCCGTCTTGGCGGCCTGCCAGGCCGCTTCGGCCATTTGCTGCGCGCCGCCGGTTCGGGAATGATAGACGATCAAGAGTGTTGTCATGCGGGGTGCCGTCCCAAACCGATTGAATTTCACGTTTCCCGGCAAAATCACCGAAACTTCAATTTGCTAGGGTTTGAAGTCTGAAGTCTAGGGTAAGATCATGCCTTTTCGCGAGATTGATTCGGCTGCCAGTACGGCCCGCAACTATTTTTTGATCGGGATTCGTCTGTTCGTCGGCTTCATCTTCGTATTCTCGGTGGGATTGCCTTTGCTGCTTGGTTTTCGGCCTGAAGCGCTTGTGCCTTTGGGATTAGGCGGTTGGGCCCTATACGGCGCGGCCAAAGACCTCGGCTGGATTACCCCAAAGGACTAGCCCTTCCCGGGTTTCTCCGAATCGTTTCAATCAAGGCGTGTGAAATATGCTTTGCTACCCCTGTTTGCTGTTTTGGCCTGTTGTGCCGATCCGCTCGCGCAGACCAATCCGTTATCGGCGGGCGCCACGATTTACTGGTCGGACGGCGATAGCGGACGGATTGATGGTATGAAATTCCGGCTCGCCAATGTGGATGCGCCAGAGACAGGCGGCGTCGGCGCCCGAGGCGGCGCGAAGTGTGAGTTTGAGCGCGAGCTCGGCTATGACGCCAAGGAATTCATGGTCGAACTGACCCGCAGTGCAGATCTGGTCATCACCAGCAGCTCGGGCAAGGACCGTTATGAGCGCGAAGTCATCACGCTGTCAGCCAATGGCGAGGATGTGGCCGAAGCCGGCAAGGCCGCCGGGCATCTCGGCGACTGGCCGCACAAGGGTCGGAAAGCGCTGAGCAAGAAGCCGGATTGGTGCGGATTAGCAGGCTGACTTAGTGCCCGACCACCACATCGAGAGTGGCAAGATCCGCGATGGCTTGCTGCGCATCCGTAAATACAAACGCTTCGATGCCAACGGCTTTAGCGCCCTCAACGTTTTTCGGCACATCGTCAAAGAAGACGGTTTGACCAGGGATAAGGTCGTTGGTGGAGAGCATGTGCTTGAAAATTTCCGGCGACGGTTTGAGCGCCCCAATCTCGGCTGAGACCGTAGCGTGTTCGAATAAATCCCAGAACGTGTACTTTTCCCGCAAGTAGCGAACGATTTCGTGTACATTGTCGGTCAAGGCGAACAAGCGAAAATCCTGTCGCTTCAGAGCATGCATGAGCGCAATCGTGTCGTCACGCAGATCCTGACTGTCCTTGATATGAAAGAACAGGCGATCCAACGTGTCGTGATCCACACCCAATTCGTGTGCAAACGCGCGTTTCACATCTTCTTCTGTCACCTCGCCCCGATTCAAACTCAACCAGAGTGGATGACCAAATATGGCATCTCGCTGCGTTGAAGCCGTATCCGTCGCGCCGAAGGTTCGTTCGGCGATCAGATTCGGGTCCCAGCGCACCACTACATTGCCGATATCGAAGACGACATTCTTAATCATTTGATCCGTCCCTTCATTTGCGTCCGAGCAAGCGTTTGAAGAAGCCTGGTTTTACGTTCGCTGGCGCGGAATGCGTTTGCGCTTCGGTATGAGCCTCGACTTCGGCGTCATGGCGGCCATGCCAGATGTCCCAGTCTTTGGCATCATCAATGTCGATCAATTGCGGCAGCACAGCGACTTTGGCCGTCTCTGACAAATTCGCCCAGACGTCTTCCATCGCATGCGGACCAGACCAGCGCACACTGTTGAACGGGCTTTTGGTTCGCGCGCTCTTGTTCAGCCCGAACAGCCAGAAGCCACCATCGGGCGCCGGTCCAAACACGGCATCGTGGCGGCTCAGGGCGCGCGCGGCCTGGCGCAGCAAGGCGGTGGAAATGTCAGGCGCGTCGCTACCGATGAACAAAACGGGGCCGGCTGGAGCCTCGCGCAGCCCCTTGCTCAATCGATCGCCGAGGTGACCGCGCCCCTGGCTGCGGCGTTCCAGATGCGCGGGCCAAAGTCCGCCAAGCGAATTATCGAGCTCGCGGTCTGGTGCGGTGTACAAGATCGTTTTCCAGGGCCCCCGCAAGCTGGCGCGCAGGGTCTTGGCCTGAATCGCCGTCGCGATCCGGCGCGCGGTGACGCTTGAACCGAGGCTTTGAGCGAGTCGCGTTTTCGCGAGGCCGATGCGCGGCGGTTTGGCAAAGATCAGGACCTGTGGATGCCTCATCGCAAAACCTCAATGCCAATCACGCGGTCCTTGTCATCAATATCCAGTATGACCTGCATCCCGCGCAGGCGCTCGTCGAGCGCGAAGACATCAATCGATCGAACGACGCAGCCTGGCGTTCCAGCGCCGGGATGATCCGGCAGATAGATATAGCCTGCTTCCAATTCTTCGTCCCAGCTTGCGTCTAGCGACATGTCTGCAACTCCCCGCCCTTCGGTTTCGCCTCTATTTGTAGAGCTTAGCCAGAGATTCCGGCTTGGCGCCAAGCAAATATCGCGTGATCAGATAGGCATTGCGCCAACTGCGCTTGCGCCAGCCATCGCGGTCGTATTTTGAGGCGTCCGTGCGCGCTTCCGCCGATAGCAAAGAGAGGCGTTTCTTGCCCAGCGCGCGAATGATCTGAACGTCTTCCATGAAGGGCGTATCAGCAAAGCCGCCAATCTCGGTGTAAAGCTTGCGCGAAATGAGCAGCCCCTGATCACCATAAGGCAGCCCCAGCGCCCGCGCCCTCCAATTGGCTCGGCGCGCGACGACTTTCGCCATCGGATGATCGGACCGGTAGGCGAGGGTGAAGGTGGCGGCCTTGTCTTTTCGATCCGTGATATGAGTCTTGGCCCGCTCGGCCCAGTCGCGCGACAGGGCCGTGTCGGCATGCAGGAAGAGCAACCAGTCGCCGCGTGCATGGTCAAAGCCATGGCGCAGCTGCGCCGCGCGACCGGGTTCGGGGGCGGTGAGAACCGTGGCGCCAGCGCCCTCTGCAAGACGCCGAGTTTGATCCTCGCTGCCGCCGTCGATAAGGATAACTTCGCGAATAAGCCCCGCTTCAAGGCCTGGCATGAGCGAGGCGAGGCAAAGCGGTAAAACCGCCTCCGCATCCAGGGCGGGGATTATGATGGAGAGCGGCGCAGGCATTTACAGGCTGACGCCCATCTCTTTCAGCCGCGCTTGGACCAGCAACAGGTCCCGCCAGGCCCGACTTTTGTCTTGCGGGCGCCGCAACAGATAGGCGGGGTGGAACATGGGGACCAACGTCACACTCGTGCCAGCGGGCGTCTCAAATGGCCGTTCAGAGCCGCGCAGACGCATGATCCCGGTCTTGGTGTCGAGCAGGGATTTCGCAGCGACACCGCCCGTTGCGATGATGATTTTCGGTTGCGCCAGATCGACCATGCGATTGACGAAGGGACGACACACCGCGAGTTCGTCGACTTCCGGATTGCGATTCCCAGGCGGGCGCCAGTAATTGACGTTTGAGATGAATGTATTGGTCTTGCGATCCAACCCGATGGCGGCGAGCATTTTGTCGAGCAATTGACCGGCTTTGCCAACAAAAGGCAGGCCGATCCGGTCTTCCTGACCGCCGGGCCCTTCGCCCAACACCATGACCGGGGCGCCCAGCGTACCATCATAGACCACGGTTTTTTCGCAAAGCTGCTTCAGCGGGCAGCCCTCAAAGCCTTCAATCGCGATTTTCAGCGCCTCCAGCGAATCAGCGCTGGCGGCTAATGCCCCAGCCTCGGCGATCCAGTCGGTCTGGGTCTTGTTCTGATTGCGCCTGGAGCTCCGACCGCCCCGGACTTGATCCGGGGTCTCTTGCAGCGCGCCCACATTTTGAGGCGCTAGATCCTGGGCAGGGCCCGGGATTCCGGCGTTCCGCGCCTTCATCAGAGCCGCAATTTCAGCCTGGTCGACCGTGACTCCCATCTCCTCCCACCAGTCGGTGAGCGCCTTTAACGCTGCGGCAGAGGCATTTTGGAGCATTGAGACCTTGTAAACTTTGGCTAAAGAGGTGGGCAGATAGTGGAATATACATAATTAGCACGCAAGTCGTGCAACCAGTTTTTGGGAGACAAGTGATGAGCGAACGCGAGTCCATGGAATTTGACCTGGTGATTGTCGGGGGTGGACCCGCAGGTCTGGCTGCCGCGATCCGGGCCAAGCAATTGGCCAATGAAGCCGGCGAGGAACTGGAAGTCGTGGTCCTGGAAAAGGGAGGCGAGATTGGCGCCCATATCCTGTCCGGATTGGTGCTCGACCCGAAAGCCCTGGATGAGCTGATCCCGGATTGGCGCACCCGCGATGACCGTCCGATTCGCACGGAAGTGAATGCGGATACGTACAAGCTGCTCGGTCCGAATGGCTCCATGGCGATGCCGACCTTTGCGTTCCCGCCTTTCATGCACAATCATGGCTGCTATATCGGCTCTCTGGCCAATGTCTGTCGCTGGCTGGGCGAACGCGCCGAGGAACTGGAAGTACAAGTCTTTCCGGGCTTTGCGGCGTCAGAAGTCGTTTATGGCGAGAAGGGCGAAGTTCGCGGCGTCGTTGCCGGCGTCATGGGCATTGCCGAGGATGGCACGCACAAACCGGATTACGAGCCCGGTATGGAATTGCTTGGCAAGTATGTTCTGTTCGCAGAAGGGGCCCGTGGGTCGCTGACCAAGGAAGTCAAAGCGAAATACAATCTTGAAGCCGAATGCGACCCGCAAAAATATGGCATCGGACTGAAAGAAGTCTGGAAAGTTCCAGCCGATCATCCTGAATTCAAATCCGGCTTTGTGCAGCACACATTTGGCTGGCCGGTGAAGGAAAAGGACGGTTCTGGCGGTGGGTTTCTCTACCATTTTTCCGAAGGTGGCGAGAATTATGTCTCGGTCGGCTATGTGGTTCACCTCAACTATAAAAACCCGCACCTGTCGCCGTATGACGAGTTCCAACGCTATAAGCATCACGACGATATCTCGAAATTCCTGAAAGGCGGCAAGCGCGAGGCCTATGGCGCCCGGGCGATCACGTCCGGTGGCATTCAATCCATCCCGCGCCTCGCCTTCCCGGGGGGCGCGTTGATTGGCTGTTCGGCTGGCTTCGTGAACCTGCCGCGGATCAAGGGCACGCACAATGCGATGAAAACTGGCATGCTGGCGGCGGAACTCGCTGTCGACGCGATTCGCGACGGCCGTGGCTCTGACAAGCTGGAAGGCTATCAGGACGCTGTCCGCAATAGCTGGGTCTGGACCGATCTGGCGCGGGTGCGCAATGTGAAGCCTTTAATGTCGCGGTTCGGCACCATGCCAGGCGCTATTCTTGGCATGCCGGACATGTGGATGCGGTATCTGGTCGGGTTCGGCTACATCCCGCAGCTCAAGCATGGCAAACCGGATCACAAGTATCTGAAGTCGGCGAGCGATTGCAAACCGATTGAGTATCCAAAGCCGGACGGCGTGCTGAGTTTTGACAAGCTGACCAATGTCTCCTTCACCAATACCTATCATGCCGAGGATCAGCCGAAGCATTTGATGGTTGCCGATCCTGCGCTGCAAAAATCGTCAGAGTTCGACATTTTCAGCGGACCGTCTCAGCGCTATTGCCCGGCCGGTGTGTATGAATGGGTTGAAGAAGATGGCCAGCCGCCACGCTTCCAGATCAATTCGCAAAACTGTATTCATTGCAAGACGTGCGATATCAAGGACCCGAACCAGAATATCAATTGGGTCACGCCCGAAGGCGGCGGTGGTCCGGCCTATCCGAATATGTGATCCAAGAGGCGCTGATGCGGGAGTACAGTTTCAAACCAGCGCCGGTTCGCAAGGCCCAGACCTGGGCGATCAAGGATGATCACCTGATGCGCCGCGGCGGCGCGAGCGCTCTAAATCTGGCCGATGTGACGGATGCCAGCTGGAACACCGTGACCTATCGAGGCACGCGCAGCGCCTGGCTGCATCTGACCTCCGCGGCCGGTGTCACCAAGATTGAATATACGGATACAGGCGGTGCGCGGGATGAGTTCTTCGCGCTCATCATCGCTGTGGCGGAAGGGCTCGAGCGGGTGAACCCCGACTTGCAGATCAAGCACGGCTATTCCGCTCCCTGGCGCACGGCGCTGTTCATTCTGGGCATTGCCGGCAGCTTGCTGGGCGTCTTTCTGGTCTATGTCGGGCTAACCAACATGACCGGAAAAGGCGGCGTGCAAGCGACGATTGCTGGCGCCGTCATGGTCTTATTATTGGTGCCGGTGGCCTGGTCCTGTCGCCCGAATTTGAAAGCGCAGACCTATGGTACGGATGGGTTAGTGCGTGAGATCGTTTCGCTTGGCGGTGCGCCGATGGATCAACCAGATCAAGGTGCCGGCCCCGGTTAGCGTCCAGAAAATCAGAAATGGTGCAGCGCCGCCGGCCTGGGCGCCAATATAGGCCAAGATGCCGGCAGTCGCCGAAAGCCCCCAATAGAGCAGTGCGGCTTCAAAATGGCTCCAGCCGCTCTCAATCAGACGCTGATAAGCGTGGTCCAAATGCGCGTCGAGCAGATGGCGCCCGTGCTTTGTACGCCAGGCCAGCGTCAGCAGAACATCGATCAGGAAAGGCAAAGCCAAGGTCGCCACGGTCCAGACCTCGAGACCGGACATCAAGCCCAGACTTGCGAACAGCCCCCCCAGGGCCAGCGCGCCGGCATCTCCGGCATAAAGCTGGCCGCGCAAATTGTGCATCAGAAATCCGGCCACAGCGCCAAAAATCGGAAACCACCAGACGCTGAAGACAAAGGTGCCGGCGGATATCCCGGTTATGGCAAGCGCCGCGAGCATGATCGCTGTCGCGCCGATCGCCAGGCCGTTAGAACCATCCATAAAATTGGTGGCATTTGTGAACACCAGCAGCCAAAGCGCGCTTCCGGCAATCATCAGACCAGACAAGCTCACGTTACCCCAAGGCGTGGGTAGCGCCGTCGGAGTCAGTCCGAGCGCGGCGACCGCAATTGCGGACGCGGTCAATAGAAGCAGTTTCGCTTTGGTGTTGGCGGTCTGCAGATCGTCCCAGAGGCCAATCAGAAATGCGATTGCCGTAAAAGCGAGTGCCAGGAGGAGCGCTGCGCGACCACCGCTTATCTCCTGCCAATGAATGGCGACTACCTGCAGCGGGTTGATCCCGTACACCACGGACAGCAGCAACAACCCAACACATCCGCCAAGGAGCGTCCCGGTCAAAATCGCGACGCCGCCCAGTCGGGGCACCGCATGGGTTTGGGTCTTGCGGACGCCGTCAGGTGCGTCGACCACCCGGAGTTTCATAACAGCTCGGCAGGTCACCAGAGCTGCCGCAAAGCTGATTGACGCAAAGGCTGCGCTCAACAGCCAGACAGGCCACGCCATCAGGCGCCTCCGAGCAAGGAGGATTGCACCCACCCGTCAGGGTATTGCCGCCGCAGACTCTGTTCTGCTGCTTCAGCCTGTTCCATGCTTTCGAACAGAGCAAAACAGGTCGCGCCTGAGCCGGACATGCGGACCATCCGCGCGCCCGTCATAGATTGCAGCGCAGCCAGAACTTTGGTGATTTCCGGGTGCATGCTCATGGCCGGCGATTGCAGACTGTTGCGCGTATTGTCATTCAGCCAGCTCACGAAGGCGCGCAGAGCGGTGCGATTGTCGGGCAAGGGGGGGTGATCCGGAATGTGCTCCGGCGCCACTTCGTCATAGGCTTTGAACACGGCGCCGGTCGGGCAGGCAATGCCGGGATTGACCAGCAGGGCCGGTAGACGCGGCACACTCAAGACCGGCTCAAACGTTTCGCCTTCACCGGCCATGAATCCGGGAAAGCTGCGAAAACAAGCCAGGACATCTCCGCCGAGCAGCGGAGCCACTGCTTCGGCCATGGTTTGGGCCGTCTCACCGCCATGGGCCCGAACGATCAATCGCAGGGCGGCGCCCGCATCCGCGGAGCCACCTCCAATTCCGGCGGCGCAGGGCAGTTTCTTTTGCAGGCGAAACGCCAGCGGCGGCGCATTGCCGTCGAGGGCATCATTCATCGCACGGGCGGCTTTCAGAACGAGATTGTCTTTCGCTGGACCGGACTGGCGCGCGAAGGGGCCATCGACCGCAAGGCTGAAGTGACTGGCGGGCTCAGCGGTGACGATATCGGCCGCGTCCGTATCGGCAAACGTCACCAGCGATACCAGATTGTGGCGCTCATTCTCGTTCGGCGGACCGACATGAAGAGACAAGTTGATTTTGGCCGGCGCGTGTTCGGTGAGGCGGGTCATGGATAGGCCGGGGTGCCATCATCTGCTGCCGCCTGCAACATGGCGAGACCGCTTTCGAGTTTTTTCTCGAGTAAATCCATCTCCGCGTCACCGGTCGCATATTTCAGGGCGCGTTCCCATTGAAAGCCAGCTTCCTTGAACCGACCGACTTGCCAGTAGGCGTCGCCGAGATGATCAAGGATTTCGCTGATATCGGGCGACAGTTCGGTCGCACGTTCAAGGTAGAAGATCGCGCGCTCATAATTGCCCAATTTGTAATAAGCCCAGCCGAGACTATCGGTGATGGCACCACTCTCGGGATCAAGGCGCAAGGCGTCCTGTATGAGATCCAGGCCGGCTTGCAGATTAATGCCGCGATCAATCCAGCTATAGCCGAGATAATTCATGATCGTTGGATCATTCGGATTGAGATTCATCGCGGTCTGCAGGTCATTTTCTGCGCGTGGCCATTCGCCAAGGCGTTCGCGCGCGCCGCCGCGGGCGAAATAAATGCGCCAGTCATACTCGCCTATGGCCTCGTCGGCTTCGATCACATCCGAGAAGGTCGCTTCGGCTTCACCATCGCGATCGAGGGACTGCAACAGATCCGCCAGTTGAATGCGAATGTTACGATCATCGGTCCGGGCAAGCGTTTCGCGCGCAATCTTCAGGGCTTCGTCATTCCGATCTTCGCGACGCAAGGCCCAGGCGAGCTGGCCTTGCGCGCTGGTGTGATGGATCGAGGTCTCGGGAATCGATTCCAGCAAAGCGATCGCTTCAGATCTCCGATCGGCCCGGTCCAGCGTATCGGCCCAAAGCGCCTTGGCGGAATCAAGGTCCGGATCCAGGTGGATCGCCATCGCGAAATAGACCGCGGCCACATCGCCATAGGTCTGATTGGCTTGCGGCGCGGTCGCGATATAGAAGGCGAGCGCGGTGCCTTCAGCCGCAGTGTAGACAGGAGGCGGCGCGATGTCGCCGTTTTCAATCTCCTGCTTCAGCGCGGTTAGGGCCGGATGACGGCCGACATCCTGACGAAATGTGGCCAGCCGGCGCAGCGCCAGGTCTGTGTCCCCGTCGAGGGCGATGAGGCGCGCTTCCATTTCAACGCCCAGCGCGAGGCGCGCAGCAACGTCCCACAAGCTGCCAAGGTCCGTCCGGGCGCCCTCTATGTCGCCAATATTGGCCCGCATAATCGCACCGAGCGTCTGGCCCATCAGAGCGAACAGGCCTTCTTCACCGCCGGCAAATTGTTGCAGATTGACCGCCGCGCTCGGATCGACTTCCAGTACGCTCCATGCAGCCAGGCTGCGCGCCAGCATGGCATGATAATCATTGCTCCATGGCGTCGTCAGGTAAGATAGCGCGCGATCCCGCTCATCTTGTTTAAGCGCGTCGACAGCGAGCAGCAATCTCGGCAATTCGGTTTGTATCAATGTGTCTGCTGGCAGGCGCTCCGCCAGGGCAATGGCGCGTTCGACTTCGCCAATCCTGAGCACGGCAAAGATGCCTTGTTCCGCCAGCCAGGGATCATCCTGCACAGTGCGCAGCAGTCGCGAATAGTTTCGGGCCGCGGTATCCGCGTCCTCGGTATAGCCGGCATATTTGGCGACGGCGTAGGTCGTCAGTGTCTCAATATCGCTGCGCAGCTTGGTGGCGGCTTCAGCTTGTTCGAGCAAGGCCGGCGCACGTCCATTGCTCACCGAGACGCAGGCCGACAGCGCCAGACAAGAAGCAGAGAATACAAAGGCACGCCACATACGGCCTTTGTCTCAGCGTCAGAGGTTTCAGGCAAGTAAAACCCTGTCATTTAATTTGCGGAAACTGTTGACCGGTTCAGTGCGCGCGGCTGACGCAGAAATCTGCCAGATCACTCAAGGCTAGCGTCCATTCGCTTTCCGGTAGATCGCGCAGCGCAGCTTTGGCCAGATCGGCATAGGCGCGGGCCTCGGTCACGGTCGCGTCGGCAGCACCGGTTGAGCGGATCAGATATATGGCATGGGCGAGATCGCCTTCAGCCTGCGTGTCTATATTCAGGGCCCGATCCCAAAACGCTTGATCATCAGCGCTGCCTCGGCGGCGTGCGATAATCACCGGCAAAGTGGTCTTGCCTTCGCGAAAATCATCGCCGACGGATTTGCCAATAACAGAGGTCGTGCCGCCATAGTCCAGCGCGTCATCGATGATTTGAAAGGCGAGGCCGAGATTCTTGCCATAGGCGGCGAGTGCGGCCGCATGGGCGGTATTTTCCGTGCCGGCAGAGAGGGCGCCCGCCTCCGCAGCGGCTTCAAAAAGGGCCGCGGTCTTGGCTTCGATAATCGCCAGATATTCCTCGGTTGGCAGATCGGTACGGGTTGCGGCTGCCAATTGGTGCACTTCGCCTTCTGCGATCACGGAAGACGCTGTGGACAGAATCCGCAAGATATCGAGGCTTCCGGTTTCGACCATAAGCGTGAACGCCCGGGCGAACAGAAAGTCGCCCACCAGGATAGACGCATTATTGCCCCAGACATTCTTGGCCGCTTTCTTGCCGCGGCGCAGGTCACTATCATCGACCACATCATCGTGCAGCAGGGTCGCCGTGTGAATGAACTCCACCGCTGTGGCGAGTGCATGTGTGCCCGAATTGGTGCCGCCGCAGGCATGCGCAGCAATCAGTGTAATCATCGGGCGCAGGCGTTTACCGCCCGCCGATACAATATAGCCGGACAAATCGGGAATGACGTCGACCGGGCTTTTGGCCCGTTCAATCAGCAAAGCTTCGATCGCCGCCAAATCTTCCGAGAGCATGCTTTGCATACGCTCGACAATATTCGCGAACCGGGCGTCTTGGGAGGGATTGGTTTGCGCAGTCACGCCAGGAGTCCTATTCCACTTTTCCGCTTCTATCCATACAATTAGCGCAAATTTGATGGCATACAGCTGCGGTATGCGACCGCATGCGACGATTTGGAGAAAAATCTTGGAAGAAGTGTTTCGAACCAATGACTTGGTGAAACTGTCCTATATCAAGCACCTGCTCTCGGAAGAAGGGATTGAGCCCTTTGTTCTGGATGAACATACGGCGATGATTGACGGTCGTGGCCCGATGATACCGATCCGTATTACGGTACGGGCCGATCTTGCCAGTCGCGCCAGGTTCATCCTCCGCGAGGTGGAGAAGGATGCGTGACAGACGCGACTTGCGACGAATTTCTCGGCGGTCGCGTCAAGGTTTTTCAACCTAAACAGGGATTTAGGGCTGGCACGGATAGTGTTTTGCTGGCCGCAGCTCTGGACAGCAGCCTGTCGGGTGACGCCCTGGAACTCGGTAGCGGCGCTGGCGGCACTTTATTGCCTGCGGCGGCGCGTTTGTCGGCGGCGCATCTGACCGGTCTGGAAATTGATCCAGCCATGATGGAACTATCGCGCCGCGGAATTGAGGCGAATGGGTTTCAGAATCGCGTTGAGGTGGTCGAAGGTAGCGCCGCTTCGGTACCACCTGACTGGCAAAATCGCTTCGATCTGGTCTTCTCCAACCCACCTTTTTTCGAATCCGGCGCGATTCAATCGCCCGGACCGGGGAAGGATGGCGCCTATCTCGAGAGTGTGCCGCTAAGGGGCTGGATCAATGCCATGCTGTTTGCCCTGCGGCCAAAAGGGACGCTCGTAATGGTGCACCGCGCCGCGGATCTGGCCCGCATTCTGGCGGTCCTCGAGCGCCAGAGCGGGGAGATTGCCGTGCTGCCCGTGCATTCCTATCCCGGCACAGACGCCAAACGGGTTCTGGTCAGGGCCCGCAAGGCGCTTCGATCCGGGCCGATGCGGCTTTTGCCGGCACGTTGCCTATACGTGGAGAAAGGTGGGCCGCGCACCGAGTGGGCGCTCGGCCTGCAACAGGATGGCAGGGGCATTGACTGGGATTAGCGCGACCAGATTGCTTGCCCCAAGCCGCAGACCGGAGTAGGCGGGGCGCGACAGTTTTTTGGAACGCCCTCAATCATGACCACGCCGATTGCCAGAGACAAACCCAGATCCTTTCAGCACCTGATCCTGCGCTTGCAGAGTTACTGGGCCGAACAGGGCTGCGCCATCCTGCAGCCTTATGACATGGAAGTCGGCGCCGGTACCCTGCATCCGGCGACGGTGTTGCGCGCGCTGGGGCCGAAAGACTGGCGCGCCGCCTATGTCCAGCCGTCGCGGCGCCCTGCCGATGCCCGGTACGGTGAAAACCCGATGCGGCTTGGACATTATTATCAGTATCAAGTCATCCTGAAGCCGAATCCGAAAAATCTACAGGATCTCTATCTGAACTCACTGTACGAGATTGGCATCGACCCGACCGTGCATGACATCCGCTTTGTCGAGGATGATTGGGAAAACCCGACCGTGGGTGCCTGGGGGCTAGGCTGGGAAGTCTGGTGCGACGGCATGGAAGTCAGCCAATACACATATTTTCAGCAAGTCGGTGGCCTGGACGTGTTTCCGGTTTCGGGTGAACTGACTTACGGTCTCGAACGCCTGGCCATGTATGTGTTCGGCGTCGACAATGTCTATGACCTGCCGTTCAACGCGCCGGACAGCGATACACCGCTTTCTTATGGCGATGTGTTCATCGAAAATGAGCGTCAACAATCAGCATTCAATTTCGAGTATTCTGATGTCGAGATGCTGCAACGCTGGTTCAGCGATTGTGAAAACCAGTCAAACGCCTTGCGCGCGGCGGGCAAACCGCTGCCAGCCTATGATTTTGCCCTGAAAGCGAGCCATGTGTTCAATCTGATTGATGCCCGCGGTGCGATTTCCCCGACCGAACGTCAGGCCTTTATCGGCCGTGTGCGGGACCTGGCCCGCGGCGCGGCCGAACAATGGGCTGAACAGGAGGCGGCACGGGCGGACTAGTTCGCTAGTCTTCCCTCACCCGAAACCCGCCGCTCAAGGTTTTGGCGACGAGGTCTTCTGCGTGTTTCACCTGCCGTTCAATCGTATCCAGATTGGCAATATTTAGTCTGAGAACGGTCAGATCATAATCCTTTGAAAAGGCCTTGGTTGCATCGTGCGTGGTGGAACCCGTCTGGCCATCGATCGGACCCTGATAATAGCCGAGCGCGGTAAGCGCTATTTGATAGCGCTCGATCATAGCCTTGCGGTCGGATGCCAGGATGAAAGGGCCGAGTGTGCTCGCAGCCGCCTCTTCTGCGCGCTGGACGGTTCGTTCCAAGTCGGCAAAGTCATCAAATACGATATCCAGTGTTTTGATTTCTTGATCCTCGGCGAACATCTTTGCGGCCGCGTTTGTATCTTTCCCTGCGATGCCATCAATCGCGCCATCATAATATTTGAGCGTGGTCAGCGCCGTTTGTAAGCGCTGCACAAGGTCTCCTCGTGCCGGATCTATACTGATTTCCGTTTTTGCCGCCTCACCAGCCTTTGGCTCGGCTTCGGTAACCGCGAGCGTCGGGTTCGTTTCCGTGGTGGAGGATAAAGGCTGCGTCGAGCGGTTGCTGGACGTCATATCCGAAATAACTCCACCGATAATTCCCAAGAGCACGAGCCCGCCCAACCATGCTAGCCCGGCATAACCGATTGACAACGCTCTTTTGCGTTTTGAAAAGCCGAGTCCCGACATGATATGGTCGACATCGGCGCGAAAGGATTTGCGGTCGAGCTGTGCGCCATGGCGTGTGACCAGGCCGCGAATATCGACTGGCAACTGATCCACACGGGGCATCGGCGTACCGTCCAGCAAGACCGGGACGACAGGGATCCCTCGCTGCAGCGCAGCCGCGATTTCAGTACGGACGAAATCATCGGGTGAGTCGAGTCGCGGCTTCCCATTCGGTGCCTGCGCGGTCAGCCAGCCAGGACCTATAACCGCCAGAACCGCGTGGCACTGACTGATCTTGGTCTGTAAATGCGCTTCGAAATCCATGCCGATGGGAATATTGTCGACATCTACAAACAGATCGCGTTTGGGGTTCTTCAAATAGGGCTTTATGAACTCTTGCAACCGATCGACGGCGTGCTGACTGTCCTGGCGGCGGTACGAGATAAAAATCTTGGCCATAGGGTCTTTCCCGCTCGTCCCCTAAGAGACATTAGTCTTCCGGGTCTGCATTGTGAAGCGTCATTCCGAGCGAGTCGGTTCAAGCATTCGCAACACGCCCGTGCCCAGCCGACCTTGAAGCCATGCGAGTATACCGGTAAGGCGCACGTCAAAGGAAATGGACATGACCCGCAGCCTGACAGCGCTCCTCTTTATCGCCCTTGCGGCGTGCAGCCCGACCCCGGGATCGCCTGCCTTGTACAAGGACCGGGCGATGCAGAATGCTGTGGCTGACGCGCGGGCTTCATTGCCGGTCTTTTTCGAAGCCTGGCAAAACGAGGGGGAGGCCTATTCCGACTTTCGCGTCACGGTCATCATGCCGTCCAGCGCCTATGGCCGTGATTATGAGGAGCTGTCGAACATACGCCGCGAGTTTGCCGGCTTTATCGGTGAGACCTCGGGTGGCGAAGAGGTGCCATTCCTGGTTGCGGACATTGCCGATTGGCGCTTCCTCGAGGGCGAGAAATATCGCGGTGGTTATACGCGTCGCGTGATGTTCGACATGACGGATGCTGATATCCCGGCTCTCCGCGCGCAATTTCACGAGGAGCCCTTGCCATGAGCAAAGTCAATCTGGCGGAAAAGTTCGCGCAATTCTCGGATCACTGGCAGCCAAAGCTGGCGGGCCGCGTGAACGAGACGGATGTCCGCCTGGTCAAGATCAAGGGCGATTTTGACTGGCACGCGCATGCCCATGAGGACGAGATGTTCGTCGTCCTGAAAGGCGAGATGCGGATGGCATTTCGCGACCGCACCGAGATCGTCAAAGCCGGTGAGTTCATCATCGTGCCGCGCGGCACCGAGCATCGTCCTGGCGCAGATGAGGAATGTGAGGTCATGCTGATCGAACCTTCCAGCGTTGTGAATACCGGGGATGGCGCTGAAACCGCGCGCACCGTCACCGACATGGAAACCATCTAAAAATCAGAGCTGACATGGCTGAACTTTTTCTCGAAATCTTCTGCGAAGAAATTCCTGCGCGCATGCAGGCCAAGGCGGAGCGCGATCTCAAGGATGCGATCCTGAAAGGCCTGAAAGAAGCTGGGCTGGGCGTGGAGAAAACCACGTCCATGTCGGGGCCGCGCCGGCTGGCCGTCGCCTGTCTCGGCGTACCGGCGGGATCGGATGATGTCACAGAAGAGCGCAAGGGTCCGAAAGTCGGCGCGCCGGAACAGGCCGTCGCGGGGTTCCTGCGTGGCGCCGGTCTGTCTTCGATCGACGAAGCGGAGGTTCGCTCGGATCCCAAGAAAGGCGATTTCTATGTCGCCAAGCGGACCATTCCAGGCCGCGCGACGCCGGACATTGTGGCCGCGCTGGTGCCCGCCATCATGCAGAATTTCCATTGGCCGAAGTCGATGCGGACAGGCCGGGGCGAGATGCGCTGGGTGCGGCCCCTGCAACGCATTGTCTGTCTGTTTGACGGCGCGATCGTGCCCTTCGAAGTGGATGGCATTGCCAGCGGCAACGAGGTCGAAGGTCACCGCGTGCATGGCCGTGGCCCTTACGCCATTGGCGGACTGGATGAGTATGTCACGACGCTGGCGGGCCAGGGCCATGTCCTGCTGACCCGTGCTAGCCGCCGCGAAAAGATTGAAGCCGACGCCAGGGCGATCTGTGCCAACGCCGGTCTTGAACTGGTTGAGGATAAAGGTCTGCTTGAGGAAGTGGTTGGCCTGGCGGAATGGCCGGTTGTGATCCTTGGCGATATGGATCCGGCATTCCTGGAATTGCCGCAGGAAGTGATCCAGCTTTCGATGCGCACCCACCAGAAATATTTCGCCGTGCGCGACCCGAAGACTGGCGATCTGGCGCCGAATTTTGTGGTCGTTGCGAACATTGACGCGACCGATGGCGGCAAGGCGATTGCCGCCGGTAATCGCAAAGTGCTGTCGGCGCGGCTGGAGGATGGGCGGTTCTTCTGGGAGAATGACAAGAAATCAAAGCTCGGCGCGTTTATTCCGAAGCTCGGCAAGATCACCTTCAAGGAAGAACTCGGAACCCTCCTGGACAAAACGGAGCGCGTGCATGCGCTCGCGAGGGAGCTGGCGCCGAAAGTTGGCGCAGATCCGGATCTGGCCGGTGTTGCGGCGAAGCTCGCCAAAGCTGATCTGGTATCGGAAATGGTCTATGAGTTTCCGGAACTGCAGGGCGTGATGGGGCGATACTACGCGCTGGCAGAGGCAGGTCTAAATCCGCTCAATCCGAGTGAAGTTGCGGACGAGGCTGTGGCCAAGGCGCGACCTTATTCGGCTGAGGCCGCCATCCAGGTCGCCGATGCCGTGCGCGATCATTACAAGCCGCAGGGCCCGTCCGATGCGGTGCCGACCGAGCCGGTCAGCATTGCGGTGGCGCTGGCAGACAAGCTCGACACGTTGGTCGGGTTCTGGGCGATTGATGAAAAGCCGACGGGATCGAAGGATCCGTTTGCACTGCGCCGGGCGGCGCTGGGGGTGGTACGGATTGTGTTGGAGAATGAGGTTCGTCTGCCGATACGAGAGACGACCCAACTTGGTAACTTCAAAGTTGGTGATTCTTTTGCGGATGTGAATCAGTTGGCGTCCTTCTTCGCCGACCGCCTCAAACAATACCTCCGCGATCAAGGCCAACGTCACGACCTGATCGACGCTGTCTTCGCGCTCGGCGAAGATGATCTCGTCCTGATCGTCAATCGAGTCGAAGCGCTGGCGGCGTTCCTTGACAGCGAGGACGGCGTCAATCTGCTCGCTGGCTATAAGCGCGCCGCGAATATCCTGCGCGCCGAGGAGAAGAAGGACAAACGCGCCTTTGACGTTGCGGTGGATGAGACGCAACTGGAAGCGAAAGCCGAGATCGCCTTGTTCAAGGCCATCAGTGAAAACGCAGCCGCGGCAAAGACTGCGCTCGAGAACGAAAATTTCGCCGCCGCCATGTCAGCCCTCGCGAACTTGCGCGCGCCGGTCGATGCCTTCTTTGACGGCCCGGACAGTGTCATGGTCAATGCGGACGAGGCGGCGGTGCGGGAAAACCGACTGAACCTGCTAAACCTGATGCGCGAAGCCATCGGCACCGTGGCAGATTTTTCCAAGATCGAAGGCTAACCTATCCCAACAGGCTCGGGTCGGTCGCCAGCACAGCACAAAGCACGGCGGCGGCGAGCACCGCGGCGGTGTTGAGAGAAAGAAGATCTCGAAGTCTGATTCTGGTCATCTGGCCCACCCAATATCGTGTCGTTTTATCGTGTCCGTGCAACATGTCCTGATTCTAGGAGCGGTTGCCGATCGGATCATCACAAATCGTCTCACATTCTTGCGAGCCTGTGTGTGAACCTAGGGTGACTGGTTTCATTTCGGAACAGCATGTTGCGGTGCAGCAACAATATTTTCCCATTTTACTGTGGATAGCGGGCAATTCCCGGTAAAATTCTTCGTGACAGCGCAATCAGACGAAATGTCGACTTGATTCTCGGCGCTAACCATGGCGCTTGGTTTGCATCAGAGACTCATGCAAACGGCGAGCAGAAATCTCACCGTGGCAGACGGAGGACACAAATGGGTGATGGCGCAAGCGTAGAGACCAAATGGGTCTACTCTTTCGGCGGGGGCAGTTCGGACGGCAGTGCGGCGATGAAGAATCTGCTGGGTGGCAAAGGCGCAAACCTGGCCGAAATGGCGAGCCTTGGCTTGCCCGTGCCGCCAGGATTCACGCTAACCACGGAAGTCTGTACCGCTTATTATGATCTCGAGGAAGCCTATCCCGAAGGTCTGACGGAACAGGGCGACCACGCCCTGAAACTGCTGGAGGACAAAGCCGGAAAAGTGTTTGGTGATGCCGCCAACCCGCTGCTTGTATCGGTCCGTTCCGGCGCCCGGGCGTCCATGCCCGGCATGATGGACACAGTCCTCAATCTCGGCCTGTCCGACACCACAGTGAATGGCCTTGCCGCCAAGGCCGGCGAACGCTTTGCTTATGACAGTTATCGCCGCTTCATTCAGATGTATTCGAATGTCGTACTCGGACTGCGGCATGACACGTTCGAATACATTCTCGACGATTACAAAGACAGCCAGGGCTTTGAGCTCGACACGGAAATGGAAGCTGCGGACTGGAAGACGATTGTCGGCCAGTACAAGGATGCGGTTGAGGAAAAGCTCGGCAAACCGTTCCCGGATGATCCGCGTGAACAGCTCTGGGGTGCGATTGGCGCGGTGTTTGGCTCCTGGATGAATGACCGGGCGATCCTGTATCGCAAGCTGAATGATATCCCTGCCGAATGGGGCACCGCGGTGAACGTCCAGTCCATGGTGTTCGGCAATATGGGCGAGACCTCGGCCACCGGCGTCGCCTTTACCCGCGACCCGTCAACCGGCGAGAATGTGTTTTACGGCGAATTCCTGACCAACGCGCAGGGCGAAGACGTGGTTGCCGGCATTCGCACGCCAGCACCAATTTCGCGTGCCCGCGCCGATGAGCTGAAATCGGATGAAGCGCCGCTCGAGGAAGTGATGCCGCCCGTCTATAAGCAGCTGACTGATGTCGCCGACACGCTGGAAGCGCACTATCGCGATATGCAGGACATTGAGTTCACGGTCGAGGATGGCACGCTGTACATGCTGCAGACCCGCAATGGTAAGCGGACCGCGGCCGCGGCGCTGAAAATTGCGGTTGATATGGCGAATGAAGGCCTGATCAGCGAAGAAGAAGCGATCCTGAGGCTTGAGCCATCGCAGCTGGACCAACTTCTGCACCCAACCATCTCACCGAATGCGACCCGTGATGTCGTGGTCAAGGGCCTGCCGGCCAGTCCTGGTGCAGCCGTCGGGCAAGTCGTGTTCGATTCCAATGAAGCCGCGCATCTGGCCGAAGCCGGGCGCGCCGTCATTCTGGTCCGTGTGGAAACCAGCCCGGAAGACATTCATGGCATGCACGCGGCGCGGGCCATCGTTACCGCCCGTGGCGGTATGACCTCGCACGCGGCGGTTGTCGCGCGCGGCATGGGCCGGCCTTGCGTCTGCGGCGCAGGGGAGTTGCAGATCGATACCGAAGCTGGCGTCTTCCGCGTCGGCGACCGTGAAGTCAAAAAGGGTGAGATTATCACTGTCGATGGCGCCGAAGGCGAAGTCCTGTTGGGTGAGGTCGATATGCAGCAACCTGACCTGTCCGGAGACTTCGGCATTCTGATGAATTGGGCCGACAAGGTTCGCAAGCTGGCGGTTCGGACCAATGCCGAGACACCCGCGGATGTTCAGGTCGCCAAGGATTTTGGCGCCGAAGGCATCGGCCTGTGCCGGACCGAGCATATGTTCTTTGACGCCGACCGCATTCCGGTCGTGCGCAGCATGATCCTCGCCGGAACGAAGCCGGGGCGCGAAGCGGCACTGGAAAAACTGCTGCCCATGCAGCGCTCGGACTTTGAAGAAATCTTTCGGATCATGGGCGATGCGCCTTGCACGATCCGGCTGCTCGATCCGCCTTTGCATGAATTCATGCCGCACACCGAAGCCGAGATGGAAGAGGTTGCCGCCGCTTCCGGCATGGAGGTGAAAGCGCTGAAGGCCCAGGCTGAGGCACTGCATGAAAGCAATCCAATGCTTGGCCATCGCGGGTGTCGGCTCGGCATCACCTATCCGGAAATCTATGCGATGCAGGCGCGGGCCATATTTGAGGCAGCGATTGCTGTGGCCAAGGAAACCGGCACGAATCCGGTGCCGGAAGTGATGATTCCACTGGTCGGCACGCGCAAGGAATTGGATATTCTGAAAACCGTTGTCGATGAAGCGGCCAACGCCGTGTTCGAAGAATCCGGCACCACACTCAGCTATCTGGTTGGCACGATGATCGAATTGCCGCGCGCCGCTTTGCGGGCGGGTCAGATTGCCGAAACCGCTGAGTTCTTCTCTTTTGGTACCAATGATCTGACCCAAACGACTCTTGGCATTTCACGCGATGATGCGGGCCGGTTCCTGCCCGCTTATGAAGAGCAAGGCATATACGACAAGGACCCCTTTGTCACCATTGATCAGGATGGCGTCGGAGAGTTGGTGAAGACCGCTGCGACCCGCGGACGAGAGACCCGCTCCGGTATCAAGCTAGGCATATGCGGTGAACATGGCGGCGATCCAGCCTCAGTGATTTTCTGTCACAGAATCGGACTCGATTACGTGTCATGCTCCCCATATCGCGTGCCGATTGCGCGCCTGGCAGCCGCCCATGCGGTGCTTCAGGACAGCTAAAATTCGCCATCTACGCGAATTTGTTCCGATTCCGTAACAAATTGTGATTGTGCGGGCTGTGTCCTTTGCGCAACATGCAATCTTAGTTAATAAAACGTGAATTTTACTCAAATTTACTTCGAATCTGCAATGAAAACGGTCATCTAGACGGAATCTGTCGCTGATTTCGTTTAATTCAGTCTGAGTTCAGCCAAAATGACGGACAAGAAATGTGTGGAAAACGCGGTAATCTAGAATTGATTTTCTAGCCCATCCACAAATATGGACGGTCGAAAGAACAGACTCCAAAAAATCGGCTGGGACGCCGTTCGGATAGGAAAAGGTTTGAAACTTGCAGGGTCGGGACGACCTTCAAGTGTGGTGGGAAAAAAGACTGATATGACGGATTTTTCCAAAAACCCGATGACGGGCACGACCGTGACCGCGCAACTTGGGCGCTGGCTGCGCGTGCAAACGTCCGCCAGACACCGTCGAACCTTTATGCAGGGCGTTTTCGGCGCGGCCTGTTTCGCGACTCTGGTTGCCGCCATGCCGGTCATTGCCGGCGTTAATGCTGACCAGCAGAGTGACGAGCAGTTCCGGGATCGCAGCGTCCAACTCGCCGAAATTCGCCAGGACGATGTGCAAGTCACTTATGCACTGAATGACCGGTCCGAGCTGCTCAACCATGAATGGTTGAAATTTGTCGAAGTGTCGCTTGAGCGCGATCCCGGCTCAGCTTTGAGCCCTTATGCGGCGTTCGATCGGGATCGCGCAGCGATTGGCAGCCTGGTGACGCTCAACGTGCCAAAACGAACCGATGCGGAAGAAATGGTCCGTCAGAGCCAATGCCTGGCCCAGGCCATCTATTATGAAGCCCGCAGTGAGTCCCTGGCCGGCCAGATGGGCGTCGCCGAGGTGATTGCCAATCGTGTTAATGATCACCGCTATCCGAATACGATTTGCGACGTGGTCTTCCAGGGCGCAACCCGAACGACAGGCTGTCAGTTTACCTTCACCTGTGACGGCGCCATGAACAAACAGCCGCGCGGCGCGAAATGGGACAAAGCCCAAAGCATCGCGGCGCACGTGATGATGGATCTGAATGAGCGCAAGACGGGTGGGGCGACCCACTATCATGCGACTTATGTCGATCCGGTCTGGAATTCAGGCCTGATCAAGACCCGTCAGATCGGGACGCACATATTCTATCGCTTCCCCCGCGGGGCCGAATGGTCGGTTGCAACGGCCCGCCAAAGCGCTCGTCTGGCGCAACGCCGCGCCGGACTGAAAACCATTGTTCCGGCGGGTGCGGCATCTGTCGCACCGACAGAATTGCTCACGCCGGCCTCTTCTGCGGATGAGCTGAATGCGCGCGCCTTGCAGGAAGTCAGAACCAGCGGTCGGCTGCCGGAAGCTTCACCGGCGGACACGCTGACAGAAGCGGCGATCGAGATGGACGCTGCGGTCACCTCTCCGTCTGCGCTTTAGTCGCGCGGCGGCAACCCCTGTTTTATTCGCTTCTTCATGCGGCCGGGCATAAACCGGGAGGCAAAGCGTGCCTGTTTTGCCATTTTGCCAGCCATGTAATGCACGTCTTTGCCATGAGCGGCTTCCCAGGCTGTCTCTGCCGCGAGTGAGACGGGATAGACTTCCTGCCCCTGATCGCGAATTTCGTCCGCCATTTTGACATTTGCCCCTTCGGTCAGGCCCATATCCAGGATAGGCGTGTCGATAAACCAGGGCATCAGGCTGGTGCAGCGAATACCGAGGCCGGACAATTCGACATCCAGGGCTTCGGTCAGGCCTCGCACCGCAAATTTGGTCGCTGAATAGACGGCCAGGCGCGGAGAGCCTATGACGCCCGCGGTCGAGGCTGTGTTCACGATCCGCGCATTGTCCGTTTCCTTGAGCAAAGGCATGGCCGCATAGACGCCATTGATCACGCCTTTGACATTGATATCGACAATCAGATCGGATTCTTCAGGTGGAATGTCCTCAAACCAGCCATGACGTCCGATCCCGGCATTGTTGAAAAGGACATCCATCTTGCCATCGGTCTCGTTGCTGAATCCGGACATGGCCGCAGCCCAGTCCTGGCGCTTGGTGACGTCCAACCGGGCGACATGACAATTGTCGGTGCCCAGCTCGGCTGCGACTTCTTGCAGGCCGGGCTCATTGATATCGTACAGGCCGCAAAACCAGCCACGCGCTTGGAACAGGCGCGCCGTCTCAGCGCCAATGCCTGACGCGGCGCCTGTGATGAAAATGGACTTGCGTCCGTTTGCCTTGCCCATTGCTTCCTCCGGCGTGTCTTTTCGACAGGTCAGAGGATATCGAGGCCGAGGTCAAGATTTAACGCAGAGTGAGTAAGGGCGCCGGAGGAGATGTAATCCACCCCGGTTTCGGCCTTGGCGGCGACGGTTTCCAGCGTGATGCCACCGCTGGCTTCGGCGAGGCATTGCCCGTCAATCATCGCCACGGCCTGGCGCAACAGGTCCGGTTCCATATTATCGAGCAGGACTGCGTGCGGCTTATGCGGCAACGCCTCTGCCAGTTGATCGAGGGATTCGACCTCAATCTCGACCATTCGCAAATGCCCGGCATAGGCATGCGCGCGTTGCAGCGCGTCGGCGATCGAACCGCAGGCGGCAATGTGGTTGTCCTTGATCAGGATTGCGTCATCCAGGCCATAACGATGCGAGGTACCGCCGCCGCATCGCACCGCCCGCTTCTCAACGGCTCGATGTCCAGGGGTTGTCTTTCGCGTGCAAACGATCTTTGCCTTAGTATGCGCCATGCGTTCCGCGAATTGCGACGTCAGAGTTGCGATCCCGGACAGACGGCCCAGGAAGTTGAGCATGGTGCGCTCTGCGATCAGGATAGAACGCGCCGCGCCATTCATCACCGCCACGATATCGCCTGGAGCGAGCTCATCGCCATCTGACATGTGCGTGTCGAGCGCGACAGTCGGATCAATCAACTTCAGCGCATAGGCCGCTGCATCCATGCCAGCCAGGCGCCCCGGCTGACGGACGCGGATATGGGCGGTAAGCTGGGTACCCGGAGGAATGGTGGCGTCCGTCGTCAGATCGCCAGCGCGACCGAGATCTTCCGCCAGTGCGAGGCGAACAATCGGGTCGAGCACAATATCGGGTAGCGGGGGTGGGGCGATAAAGGTCATGAAACAGGCTCCAGTTCTGGCGCGTGAGAATTGCCCTGGCTGGTATAGGTCCGGATCGCTGCGTCGCTTGTCTTAGGGAAATCCGCGCGGAAATGGCCGCCGCGGCTTTCTTTTCGCGCTTCCGCCGCTTCGGCGATGATCCGAGCGGCACAAAGGGCACGCGTCTCCGGGTATTGGGATTCCATGGCATCGATCCGCGCTATCAGTCCTGACAAACCAGATCCGTCACGCACGACGCCGCAATTTGTTGCCATATCCTTACGCAGATCCTGCAGCGCTGTATCAGGCAGGTCTGCCGGGACTACGCCTGCACTGACCTGCGCGGTGCCAAGATCTGCCTCGCGCAAACGATCCGCGATGCGGGCCGCCATGACCACAGCTTCGAGCAGAGAATTGGAGGCCAGCCGATTCGCACCGTGGGCGCCGGTGCTGCTGCATTCGCCGCAAACGCTCAAACCGTTCAGGCTGGCGCGACCCCAGGTATCGGACAGGATCCCGCCCATATGATAGTGCATGGCTGGCGCCACCGGGATGAGCGACTGGCGGGGATCTATGCCCGCCGCCATACAGGCCGCGAAAACGGTCGGGAAATGTGTCTTGATCTCATCGCCCAATGCCTGGCGGGTATCGAGAAAGGTTTTGCGCCCGGCCGAGATCTCTGAATGAATGGCCCGGGCCACTTCATCGCGCGGCGCCAACTCAGCCTGTCCATGATAGCGCGACATGAACGGGGCTTCGTCTGCGCCGACCAGAACCGCGCCTTCGCCGCGCAAGGCCTCGGTGGCGAGCGGTGAGGGGTCGAGTCCGACATCCATCGCGGTCGGGTGAAACTGAACGAATTCAGGATCGGCAATTACTGCGCCAGCCGTATAGGCCATGGCAAGGGCATCGCCGCGAGCTTGCGGCGGATTGGTCGTGATCC
>ERZ1740059.261-NODE-261-length-29434-cov-6.344089_pt1 | contig 29434 bp, 26 predicted proteins | sample MGYA00581744_ERZ1740059 | MGnify/ENA primary metagenome ERZ1740059 (study PRJEB43018, sample SAMN04849738) | marine metagenome | isolation source: floating plastic debris | place: Pacific Ocean | collected 2008-08-28 | study: EMG produced TPA metagenomics assembly... | reverse complement strand
TGTACGTCCCGGACGATCCGGCCGAACCCATCAATCAGGCGCTGCATGATGAGGTCGCAAAGTCGTTACACGCCGCCCACCTGTCTCTGATAGACTATGTCGCGCGCGCCTATGAGGCGGCGAGGTGAATTCCAGTTTCGCTATCCGCGGCACCAACGGTTTCGGCGCAAAATCGGACCCTAGTAGAACAGTTTTCGAAGCCGAAGAGTCACGACCCGCCCCTGCGGGTCAAGCAAGTCTGGTTGGTATGTGATGGGCACAAGGCCTGCAGCGTCGGTAACACGCTGCTTGGCATCAAACAAATTGTCGATCGACAAGGCCAATCGGGTACTGTCGAGGACGGGATATTTCAATAGCAATCGAGGGTTATTGCCGAAATTGTACTGCACGCGCAGGTTTACCGTTGCGAGATCATCGAAATTGAGGGGGCCATTCACACCGTCATCAAACTTGGTTTCACTTTGCCAGTTGGCGCGGAGAAATGCGCCGACAGCGCCTTTCGCATAGCCGACCTGCCCGGTGACACGATGTTCAGACGTTCCCCCCTGATCGCTGATCGCATCGCCTTCCAACAGATCAAGCGGCGCACTGCCAGGTGTAATCTGAAGCGAGTCCTCCAAGACATAGGTATGGAAGATCGAGGCAAAGATGCGTCCGCCGCCGCGGCCACCGCGGCCGCCGCGAGGTCCGCCGCGTCCGCGTCCCTGTCCTGCACGCGCGCCACGCGCCTGCCCTTGCCCAGACGCTTGACGCGCCTCACGCTCGGCAATCCGCGCCTGTATTCTGGCCCGGTCTTCTTCATCCAGCCGCTGGAGAAAGATATCGCGCAGCTGGCGGCGCTCCTCACTCGTGAACTCGGGGCGCTCCGGGCGCGGCAGCGTGTGGGACCAGTTCAGACCGTACCGGATCTGGCGCGTGGTCGATCGATCAGTATTGATCGCACGAGCATCGAGACTCAGCAAGTTTCCGTCAGCATCACGGATCACGCGGCCCGGAAACGCCGCTTCAATTTGCGGCGTCAAACCCGGAAAACCGAGAATGGCGTTCTTGGTCTGCGTGTCGGTATAAGCAAGATTGAATGTGACATCGGGCGACTCGAACGGATCCCAGGTGAGGTTCAGGCGCTGTACTGTCCGTTCTTCGGAATTCAGGTCGGGATTGCCGCCGGTGATCCGCGTGACATTCTCCACGGTTTCTCCGCTGGAAAAGTCGAATACGCGCGCACTTTCGGTAATCGAGGTCGGCGCACCCAGCAGAGCCAGATCCGGCGCGAGTTCGGTATACGCGGTTGATGCCAGGACCTGCAGAGAGGAGACCGGCTGCCAGGTCAGGCCGCCGCCATAAGATGACAGGGTTCCAAAATCAGAGACATCATCCAATCGACCATTGATATTCAGATTCAGCGTCCCCAGGGAATTGGATTCCTGGCCGACATCCAGGATGGGAATGTCGACATTTGCCTGACCATTGGATTCCGTCCGCGTCAGACGGGACGAGTCGAACAGTCCGCTCTGTTGAGACTGAGATTCCAGCTCGCTCGAGTCCGCGCCAAGTTTGAAGGTTGAAACCACATCGCCCGCCGGCAAGGCAAAGAGCTTGGTAAAAAGGACGCCCTCGAGATTGGCCGTCTCGCTGATTGATTCCGTGCCTTCCTGAAACCCGGATATTGGATCGGTGGCGGTCTCTGTGTCCGTATCGCGATAGGCATAACCGCCATTCACCGTCCAGTTCCAGTCGGCGTGAACCTTGCCGATCACAAATTGAGCCTGGACCCCGATTTCATCTGTGTCGCGGGCCAGCGTGTCGGACAGGTCACTTCGCGCAATTTCCCTGCTGCTCTCAACCGCCTCGATGCCGCCAACATAGGATGCGCTGATATCGCCGGGCAAAAAGTGACTGTAGCTCGCGGTCACATCCACAGATTGCTGCTCCGGAAGCAGCGTGCGGTCGGCGCTCGCGTCCGGACTGACGCTGATTATGTCTCTGTCCGACTCGGACAAGGCGTCTTGAAAGGCATATTCGAAATCAACATTCCAGCGCGTATCATCACGAATTCTGAGGGTCGAAACGTCGATGTCCGCCAGGGATTGGCCGCTGTCTGTGGTTGCACCGACACCGCCACGTCCCGTTATGGCGTGAAATCGCTCGCGCAATATGAAATTGATGACTTTTTGATTGGCGCGGAAGCCAAATTTCAGGGCGACGGCTTCCGGCAGGATTTCGACCCGCGCCAAGGCCTCGGGCGGATAGTTGCGGATTTCGCGGAATCCCGAAATCCGCCGTCCGTTCAACAGGATCGCTGGCGCCCCGCCCCCCGAAGACTCCGAAAGGGGTTCAAGATCTGCCAGCAGCTCTTCCAGACTCGCAGCGCCATAGGAGCGGATTTCCGCAAAATCGAGCGCAACATCCGGCACGACGTCCGCCAGCATTGGGTTTGAACGACTGCCCTCCACGACAACAGTGTCTTGCAGGAGCAGATCTTCCTGAGCGGTCGCGGTCGCAAGAACGGCGATCGTCCCAGCGCTTAGAGTGAGCGTTTTCAGAGTGATTTTCATGGGAGGAAGTCTCTATCGATTTTCTAGCGTTTTCGCAGTTGATTATGAAACGTCTACGACACGGTGATCCGTCGCAAAAAGTCCTGTTGGGATCGCTTTTGTTTAAAAGGACTGAAAAGCAGTTTGCGGCATATGGCCAGACCATCTGATCTGGCCATGATAACCTCCCCGCAATCGCCCCTAATCAATGACAATATTGATCAATGCCGGCCGCAAATTGTGGCGGACATGAGGGCGATAATATCCGCGTTTTCCGGCATATATGACCGTGGGTCCCGTATAGGCGCGGCGCGCCACGCGGCGTTCGCCCTTCGACGGCACATATGTCCAGGCCGAGGCCGGGCATTCCACGCGCCGCATATCGCGAATGTCCTCGCGAAGATCGCGCCGCGATGTCGTCACGCGGCGATCGATCCGGTCTTCGCGCAGGTCCGGACAGGCCGCCGGGTTGAGGCGCCATTCGCCCGCTTCGGCGATCGCAGCGGTCGATACAACGCATATCGTCAAAAGCGCGGGCTTGAGGAATGAGGTGATGTTCATGAGTTTAACTCCAGACTGATTGTCTGAGATCAAACGGATAGAGCCCTGGGGTCCGTCGCACCCTACGGATTAATCTAGCGTCATACTCCATCCCGGTGGAACGTTTCTACCGATGCACGAGATGGATTGGTCCGGGTCTGGTCAATCCCACACATGTCCAGACTATTTTGGGGGTGAGCGATCACCACAGAAGGTAACATCCGACTGAAACGGTGTCTGCCATTCGATCAGCTTGAGATTATCAAGCTCAACGAGGCTTTCCATTTCACCACTGGACGCCTGCATCAAAATCCTTATCGATCGCGCGCGCGTTCTCGGGCTGTCAAAATCAAGATCCAGCTGCGTCGGCTCATTCGCGTCCAGCGACACCGATCCTACGAGTATTTTTCGACCATTCTCCAGCCCGTCTTGCAGGCTTTGCCCCGTGGCTCTGATCTGGAGGTAAACGTCCATCTGGGTCGCGGCAGTGGCAGAGAGTTCAGCCCGGACGGACATTGGTGTGGCAGGCGTAAAAACGCGTTGGAATTTTCGCATGCCCGTCAAAACAGTTTCGTCCGCACCAAGATCAATTTGCATGACTTTGTTTGCCGCGTCATCGCGCGAACTTATGATGCGGACACGCTCGTCCATATCCAGCCAGGATCTGTCAGGTGCGCCAAACAGATCGTGAGCGTCGAAATCTCCTCTTGCGAGCAGATCGTGGCCCGTGCGCGCCTGACCGTCGCGACACGCCTGCGCGACGTCGAATTCCGGTTGGGTCGCATCCGCGCCGGGCGGTTTTGACAAAATCATATGCCCACCGGACCGCAAAAGCTGTGTGCCCTGTTTCGCCGAGAGCTGGGTCAGACGCCGATTGATTGCATTTCGCATCGGACCGACCGCCGGCGTCGGGTGATACCCTTTGATGTAAATCGGGACAGATTCAGCATGGTAAAACGTATCGCCATCCATCCAAACGTACAGCAAAGCCGCGGATTGGGCTGAGTAGAAGTACTGATCAAACAAGAAGTTGCCGAGCGACCAGGCGATGAGCTTTCCCTGATACAATTCCAAACCCTGGACAACATGTGGGTGGTGGCCGATGACCAGGGCGGCGCCAGCATCTACGGCTTGCCTCAGACGGGTTTCAATCGCCAGGGTCGGCTCTTCGACATATTCCAGACCCCCATGGAATTGGAGAATGGCAATCCCGTCAGCCTGTTTGCTGGTTCGGGTTGAAGAGAGGACATTTTGGGTCGTGCCGAGCGCAGCTCCGCCTTTGTCGCTTTCCGCAGACTGCGTCGGCGGGCCGGCGGCCCAGCCCACATAGCTCAAGAAGTCGAACGTATCGGATCCGCGCGCGAGTCGAAACGCTTTGAGGGCTTCAGCTTCATCTTTCCCGGCGCCTGAGAAATCGAGTCGACTGTCTCGCAAATACGCCATTGTGACGTCGAGGCCTGGCTCGAGAAAGTCATACACATGATTATTGCCCAATGCGACATAGTCCACGCCAGCCCATTCAAGCGCTTCCAGGGTTTCCGGAGCGGAGTAAAACGTGACGGATTTTGGTGCCGGCTCACCGGGCGGGGCTTCGAAAATCGGTGTCTCTAAATTGATTGAAGCATAATCGGCGGCTTCCAGATAAGGCTTCATTTCTGCCAAGAGCGATTTGGAATCTTCCAATACGGTTTCCGGTGAAACCAATACAGGTTCGCCCACGAATGGCTGGTAAAACCGCCGACCGATCATCGCGTCACCGCCAAACACAAACAGCGTCCGGCCCGGCTTTTGACCGACCAAAACAACATCATCCAGTCTCGGATCATGGGCTAATTCGGCATGACTAAATGTCTGGCGCATGGAATAAAAACCCCCAGCGTTGATCTCCATTCGATATACTGGAGCCGTCGCTGGCGAGATTGAAAAATACCCTTGCGGGTCGGTTGCAAACTGCTCTTCGCCAATCTGGATATCAGCCGTCAAAGGCGCACCGTTGGGGCCTATCACGCGCCCCGATATCCAGCCGGCTTCGTTCGCATCAGAGATCGACTGGCATGCGGCGACAAATGGAATTGCGACAAGCGCCAGTGCGCTAAAGATCAGGCGCAGCATTGTAAGTCTTCTCGTCCAATTCACCTTCTGATTTTGCTACCACCGTCGCAACGGCGAGATCGCCTGTTACATTGACGACGGTCCGCATCATGTCGAGCACGCGATCAAAAGGCAGAATGAAGCCGACAATAATGGCAGTCTGTTCCGCGGAGATGCCAATTGAAGTCAATACAGCCGCCAAGAGAAAGAGCGAGGCCGACGGTACCGACGCTGTGCCTATTGAGACCAGCGTCGTGGTCAGGCCGATGATCAAGTAATCGCTGAGATCGAGCGGCACCCCGAATGCCTGCGCCGAGAACAGCGCGACAATGCCGACATAGAGCGCAGTGCCATCCATATTCACCGTCGCGCCCAGGGGAAGGACGGAAGACCGGACCGGTACGCCAATGCCCATATTCTCTTCTGCGGCGGCCATGGTCGCTGGCAAAGTGGCCGCACTGGACGAGGTTGAATAAGCGAGAAGTTGTGGATCCACCGCCCCCCGCGCGAAGGGCAGGATGCGCATCCGCGCCAGGAATTTCACCATGCCGAACTGAACGATCACGATATGGGCAATGCAGGCCAGATAGACGGCGATCGCCAAGGTCACGACTTTCAGCAGCGTGGTCGCCCCCTGTGTCCCGGCCACCCAGGCAATCAGGGCGAAGACCCCAAAGGGCGCTAGCTCCATAACGATGAAGGTCAGTTTCAGCATGACTTCGGCGCCAGCATTAAACAGGTCTCGCAGCACCTTGGCCTCATCGCCGACCATGATGATGCCAATCCCGATCAGAATGGCGAATATGATGACGGCGAGGATGTTGCCTTCGGCGAGGGCTGCAATCGGATTGATCGGGATCATATTGATCAAACGTTCGCTGAGGGTTGTCGCGGATGTCAGGGTCTGCGCTTCGGCGCCTGACAGATCGACGCCGACGCCGGGTTGCATCAGCGTGCCAATCAACAGTCCGATGGTAATCGCAAGAGCCGTCGTGCCGAGATAAAGCGCGAAAGCTTTCAAGCCGATCGAGCCCAGCCTCCGGGCGTCTCCCATCGCGACGACGCCAGCCACCAGGGTTGTAAAAATCAAGGGCACGACCAGCATCCGGATGGAGCGCACAAAAATGTCGCCCATCCAACGGATGGAATTTGCCCCTTCGCCCCAGATCAAACCGACAATGAGCCCCAGAACCAGCGCACCCAGAATGCGCTTCCAGAGCGTAATTTTAAACCAGCCCGCGAGCATGCGCGCCTCCCATTCTTCTTGTGGTTCAGTCGGTCGGAGGGATGTCGTAGAATTCATCCGTCTCATCGTCGGCGCAGTGCCGGTTGCGCAGCCATTCGTCGCGCTGCCGCAGCTTCATCAACTCTTCAAGCGCGGTTTGATCCCCCCGTTTGAGAAGCTCTGCCAACTCGTTCGGCGCAGAGAGCGCCGCACGGCCTTCCGGTGTCATGGCGACATCCGGCGAGACGCAAGCGCGATCTTGAGAATACCTCCCGATCCACGAAGACAGGGCTTTGTAGTTTTCCAGGCTCATCGGATGTTCTCCTCAGTTTGCTCACACGTCCCGCGACGCAAGGGTTGCCCGTACAAGTCTTCACTCAGTTCAGCATCAAGGATCGCGGCCTTTCCATTCACGAAGAGATGGACCACGCCTTCAGACAAAAGTGCCGGATCTGAAAAATCAGCCACGGGCCTGAAACGGTCCGGGTCGAAGACGACAATGTCAGCGATCAGGCCAGGCTGAAGACGCCCGCGATCACATAATGAAAGTGTCTCAGCGGTCAGACGGGTGCTGCGATTGATAAAGTCCGCGATTGAGATGACCCGTTTTTCGGTCACGTAGGTTTGATACTTTCTCGGAAAACTCGCATATTTTCTTGGATGGTCATTGGTTCCGTCCGAGCTTGTCATGACCCATGGCTGAACCATGAACTTCTCGATATCACTGGCTTCCATATTGAAAGATGCGATCCGGGAATCGCCTTCCAGGACAATTTCAATCGCGGTCTGCACCGGGTCAATGCCGCGACGCTCGGCTTCGGCTGTCAGCGTTTCGCTTGGCCGCCCATTCGCTCTGGCGACGAGCAATATGGCGTCCGAGCCACCCCGCTTTCTGAGATTCTCGGTAATCTCATCGATCAACTGATCCTGATTGTCCGGATCGCGCAATCGCGCAAACATGGCTTCATCTGAATCGGCCTTGGCCCAGTTTGGGATAAGGGCATTGGATATACGCGTGCCTGATGCCGACCATGGGTATTGGTCGGCGGTGACCTTGATGCCCTCGGCATGCGCGGCTTCCACGGCGGCGATGACGGCGTCGCTGTATCCCCAGACATCAACACCCAGGGCTTTTATGTGTGCCAGATGAAGCGGCGCGCCGCTCTGACGGCTGATTTCAATCGACTCATTCACAGCGTTCAGAAGTCCGACCGAATAGGTGCTTTCATCGCGAATATGGGTGTCATAAGGCGCGCCAAACTCGCCTGCAATTTTCGCCAGCTCGATGATTTCTTCCGTGCTCGCATACGAGGCCGGCGCATAATAAAGACCAGAGGAAAGGCCTATTGCGCCTTCTAATAGAGCTGTTCGCGTAAGTGCCCGCATTTGATCAAGCTCGTCTTCTGTGGGCGCTCTGTTTTCGCGACCGAGCACTTTGCCGCGAATAGACCCATGTCCGGTGAAAAGCGCGAAATTGGGTCCGACGCCGCGGGCCTCGACCGCGCCCAATGTACTGCCAATATCTGTTGGCCCTTGTCCGTCATTGCCTGAGACGACAGTGGTCACGCCCTGGGTCAGGTAGCCATCGAGTCGTTTCTTGGTATTGCTGAACAAGACGTCCGAAGTTGTATGCGTGTGCGGATCGATAAAGCCCGGCGCAACGACCAGGCCGGTCGCATCGACCATCGTCTCGCCGCTTATGTTCGCTTCATCGCCGTCACCGATAAAGACGATCTTGTCGCCCTCAAGAAAGACGTCTGCCGAACGTCCTTCCGCATATATGCCGTCAAAGACAAGACCGCCCGAGATCTGGACGTCATACATGGTCGGCGGCTCACTCGCCCCCTGGCACGCCGTCAGAGCAACCATCGCGCTGACAAGACCGGCCGGGACGCGCATGGTCTCTACTCGTATTCCAGCATGAGACGCATCATTTCCTGCGCCAGGACTCGGGCCGTTTCGATCGCTTCTGCGCGATCGGTTTCGTCGCCGACCTCATATGTGATCGCGGGGATTCCATAGGTTTCAAAAATGTAGGTTTTCGACGTCGGAAGCGCGAGGTTGTGCGAGCCCTGGCGTTCGAACCCGTATTCCGGGAGGCGTCCCTGCCCGCGATCTAGCCAGGACTGGGTGAAGTCATACTCCGTTCCGTCATTTCCGAGCGGTTGAGTGTAATAGACGTTCTTGCTGGTCGAATGGAAATCGAGAAACAATGCCAGACCCGGCGACTCAAGGCCATCAATGACCGACTTTACCGCCTGCGTTTCCGGCTGCGTGAATGGGCCCCACTCTCGATTCAAAACGCGCCCGCCATAATTGTGCCGCCAATGCCCATGCTCGACGCCATCGGGATTGACGTTGGGAATGATAACCACGTCGAATTCGTTGCGAAAACTTTTAGCGAGATCCGTGTCGCTCAGCACTTCCTCGGCGAAGCGATCGAGGGCGAGTGCGCCAGGAATTTCAGGCGGATGTTGCCGTCCGGTGATCATCACGGTTTTCGGCGCGTCGACAGCGGCTTCCGTTCGGATCATCGAAATTGGACGCCCTTCAATCGACAAGCCGACCTCGGACATAGTGACAAATGGTTTTTCAGCTTGCGCACGGGTCCAGGCGTCATGCGCCGCATTGGTGTAGAGTTCTTGCGCGGAAACAAACAAGGGCTGGGTGTCCAGATCCAGATCAAGAGTGACGCGATACCCTTCGGCTTTCACATCCACTCTGTCATCAGGAAGCAGTGTCCATGTGGCCCCGTCCAAACTGACTTTCGGCTTGTATCGATGCGGATGCTCTTCGTATCGAAGGACCAGGCGAACCTTTCCCGGCTGATTAGGCGTCACGCGCACCGCATACCAAGGGCTGGGATTGGTCGGTGTATCTTCGGGTTGGAGCAGGAATTCAATCCCGCGCTCATCGAGAATACTGCAGGACGCCATGTTCGCTGCCGAAAAATCGGCATCGACTCGAAAGACCTGCGTCTGGCAGACATCGTCTTCAAGTACCTCCACTGCCGAAGGCGCTTCGGTCGGAATCTGCGTACACGCCGCACCAAGAAACAGTGCGAACACGGTGAGAGATCTGATCATTTCTTTTTCTCCTTAGGCGGCACGGCTTGCGTGCGTCGCGGGTCCAATAATATCTGCGAGGTCGTGAGCGGCGCCCGCCGATAATGTCCAACCGAACATGCCGTGCCCCATGTTTAAGTAAATGCCCGGAACTTTCGACGGCCGAACAATCGGCAAACTGCTGGGGGTCGCGGGCCGGGCACCAATCCAGGTGGAGGCAATACTCGCATAATCAGCAACGTCAGGAATAAGTGTCCGGACCGTCTGAATCAGATCCTGAACCCGCTGACGGCGCCGCTCTTCGCTTGCGATCCCGAAATCCGCAAAGCCGGCAATCCGGATTTGATCGCCAATTCTAGAGAAGACGATTTTGGAGCCTGCATCCGTAACCGCGACTTCAGGGGGCTGAGCGCCCAAAGGGGCGGTAAGCGAATAGCCCATAACCGGATAGATGGGCAGTCGAATATCCAGGTCGCGTAAAATCCGCGTGCCCGCAACACCCGTGCAAATCACGATCGCGTCGAACGCTTGAGTCTCCCCGCTCGCCAATGTCAGCTGACGTCGCCCGCCAGACGCTCCGGAAATGTCCGTCACATCTGCATTGAACGCAAACCGTACCCCAAAGGTGCGCTCGCAATAGACGACCATCTGCTCGGTGAAGCGCGCCGCATCGCCGACCTCATCGCCTTCAATTAAAACGCCGCCAGAGGCATTGCCCCTATATCCGTTTAGCGCCGGCTCTCGTTCGAGACAGGCCTCCCAGGACAGGACACTGCGATTGGGCGCCCCTAAGGAGGTTTTCGCCTGACGAAGGTCCTTCTCACGCTTCAATAATATCAGCTTATCGGCTTTGCGGTGACCAAAGTCGAAGCTGACCTCTGACAGGATTTGCGCGAGCACATCACCCGACCGCCGTGCCAGCGATGCGAGCGCTGCCGCATCTTGTCTGGATTGTTCTGACCGGCAATGCGCGAGAAACTGCATGGACCATTTGATAAAATCCAGGGATATGACCGAGGGCATCCGAAAGGCGGGGTCACTGCCAAGTAAAATGCCAGGCATTTTTGCCAGCAGTCCCGGCGTTCCCATCGGCGATGCAAAGCCATATGACAGCTGACCGCCATTGGCGAAACTGCTTTCCATGGCCGCCCGCGGTTCGCGGTCAAAAACGCTAACCTCGTGACCGGTTTTAGCGAGCATGTACGCGGTCGTGACCCCGACAACGCCTGCCCCAATGATGGCGATTTTCATGACATGCACCCAAGCTTGCAGGTGAGCCCCAGAGGATAGAGCTCACCTGCTATGGCACCGATTAGAATTCCTTGCGGAGATCCAAGTACCAATAGCGACCGCGATTGGAGTGCAGGCTGGGGAAATAGCCGCTTGCGAATTCATCCGCAATTGGCGGTTCTTCATCCGTCAAATTGCGGGCCCCGATCCGAACACGGGTATCACCCCCCAGCCATTCGGCGAACGTATACTCACCATAGAGATTGATCGTTTCAAAAGAATCGACGACGAAGATTTCCCCATCAGGACCTGTCACCGAAGTATCAATCACCTCTCCGACATAATTATAGGAAAGGCCCGCGCCCCACCCCTCATGGCGCCAGGTGACGCTGGCATTGCTGCGCCATTCCGGGCGGCCATTCTGCTGCACGCGGTCTTCAGAGCCAGGCACATCCACCGCTTCATCCGCCGTACCGGCTTCGACGGCGGCCAGGATCTGATTTGCCTCAGCGGATGGGGCCTGGAAGGCCTCACGCAGGTAAGCGGCATTGACCTTGAAATCGAAGGTGCCGAGCTGATCGGTATCCAGCCCCCAATTGACACCAAAATCGATGCCTTCGAATTCTCGAGGGTTGAGGTTCACATATTGATCGGCCACTTCGATAATTTCACCCGCCGGGGTCAGACCTGCGGCGGTGTAGAGCGCGACTTCATCTGCCGTGGGATCAGCTCGCACCACGTTCGGGTTAGAGCTACCATTCAGCCGAAGGACGTAGTCCAGCGAAATCTGGTTTTGGTCACCAAAGATGCCAACCACGTCTTCTTGTTCGATCCGCCACCAGTCGAGCGTGAAGGTGAGGTCGTCGACGAAGGATGGCTGATAGACCATTCCGATCGAGATATTGTCATTCTCCTCAGGCTGTAGATCTGGCCCGCCTGACCGCACACTTTCAACAGAGACACTGTCGCAGTCGCCTGTGTCGAAATCTGTGCCATTTGCGCGGGCGGTCGCTTCACACAGGATCCAGTCTTCACGTCCACCATTAACCCGACGGATGCCCGTCGCGTTGATTTGCTCTAGATTTGGCGCACGGAAGCCTTGCGAATAGGCCCCGCGGATTTGGAAGTCCGGGTGGAGATACCAGGACAGCGCGACCTTGGGCTTCGCGACACTGCCAACATCCGAATAATCCTCTGCCCGAATGGCAAGCTGCGCATCCAAGCGGTGCACCAGCGGAATATTCATATCCTCGCTCACCATCGGCACCGCGAGTTCAGCAAATGCTGAGAACACATCGCGATCACCGTCCGTATCGGGCGTCGGGCTGGAGCCCATAACGTCACTCGGAATAACGTTGCCCGTCACAGAATCTGTGAAGAAAATCGTTCCATCCAGGCGGTCGTCGCGATCATCCGTGAACTCCTCGCGGCGATACTCTACCCCGAGGGCGACACCGAGATCGCCGGCTGGCAAATCATAGATCGACCCGCTGGAGAGTTTGAAATCCGCAAGCGTGAGAGACGTTTCGCCGACGCGAGACACCGGCACAACAAAGCTGTCAATCGATGCTTGGCTATTAAACGTGCCGGGCGCATTTGTGTCGTTTATGTCACCGCCCGCGAAAATGTTGTAAGCGTCTGCGGTGGTGCCGTTGATGGCTTGCTGAAACAATGTGTTGCTGACGCGATTGGTGATGTCGGTCGTCTCGGCTTCAGAGTGCAGCAAGGCCGTTTCCCAATTCCAATCACCCCAGTCGCCTCTCAACCCCCCCAGCAATCTGAAGCTTTCATTCTCGACATCAACGCGCCTTGGACCGATATCCAGAGGACGGTAGTCGCGGATTTCGAGATCGACGCCAAACGGGTTGTAGAAGGCGTCCGCCGAAACCACCAAACGACCACTGGACAGAATTTGGGCTGCTTCGCGCTCGCGATTATAGTCGGCGTGATAATAAGTGGCTTCACCAAAGAACTCGGTTCCGTTCAAGAATTCATGGTTGACGAAAGCCATGATGTTTTGGCGTTCGGTATTGCCAACCAGCTCGCGATACCGCGCGCGATCGAGGCGAAGCGAGGTGTCGATGGAAGCGCCGGCATCCGCACATACGCCATTGCCGAGGTCGATGGTTCCCATGCCGTCACAGGCCTCCAAAGAGGCTGGCTGAATGTGAAAATCGTCATCGCCAAGCGCCGCAATCGTGCCATCGAGCGACCGAAACTCCGCCCATTGGGTCTGCGTGGAGAGGTTGCGCAACTGGGTATCCCCTTCAAACGGTGTGCCTTCGAAGAAGGTCCGCAAATCCTCGGTGCTTGAATTGCGCAGGTCCAGCGCTGAAAAGCCTTCGCGATCCAGGAAATTGGCGAAAACCGAGACATTGGTCCGGTCATCATTGAAATTCTTGCCCCATTTGACCGTGCCGGTCAGTTCTCGTAGATCGTTATTCTCGGCGCCACCATAACGCAGGCTGACATCAAACCCTTCAAAATCATCTTGTGTGATCGTGTTGATCACACCGGCAACCGCATCGGTGCCATAGATCGCAGCGGCGCCGTCGCGCAGAACTTCCAGACGTTGAATGCCGGTCACGGGCAGAGACTGAGAGTTGACCGTATTAACGGGCACAAAATCCTCAACCTGCGTTCCGGGGTGCAAGACGAGACGCCGCCCGTTCAACAGAACCAATGTGTTGCCCGTGCCGATGCCGCGTAAATTGATCGAGCCAATGTCGCCGCGTGCACCATTGACCCCAGTAAATTCTGCTTCTGAGAAAATGATGTCCCCAACCTGCGGAATAGCGCGCAGCAATTCATCGCCACTGCCCGCGCCTGTGACATCAATATCATCGACATCGAGAACCGTGACTGGCAATGCACCGGCAATGTTAGACCCCACGATCTGAGACCCGACGATCACAACTTTATCGAGCTCGCGCGCGTCGTCGACATCGCTTGGCGCGTCTTGCGCCAGTGCAAGAAGTCCCGTGGCAAAAACGCTGCTTCCCAATAAAGCGGCTTTGAGTGATGTCTTGACGATCATGTCCAATTCCTCCCGATACAATTCATCAAAGCTACGATTGCTGGGGATTTTTCGTGGAGCAATGTCTTTAAACAAGTAGGGGCATAACCTTATGTTATGTCATTTCAACCAGAAATAGCTCTCAGCTCATCCGTGAGATGGTCTAAAAAGTCCCGCTCGAAGATCGACAAATTATAGTTCTCACGGACAATGGCCCCGACGGAAAGCCCAATGTTTTCGGCAAATTCATAGATATCCACATCCGAGCTCGATGGACCACGAGCGGCATACTCATCGACGATGGCGATCCCGGCGCCGCTGGCGACCAACATCTTTGCGATGTAATAGGTGTTCACGACTATTCGTTGCGACTGTTGTATTTCCGACACGTTTTCAAGATGCGAACTCAGCAAGTGCCCTAGCGGCGCGTCCACGTTCAAATAAATGAGCGGCTCACCAATAAGATCCCGCGCCGTAATCTTTGCGCGTTTATCATCCCAATAGCCGTTCGGGGTCACACAAACAAAGTTCGCGGTCGTGATTGGAACAATCCTCAATCCCTCGCGCGGATAGGGCTGATAGGAAATTGCAATATCGGTTTGCTCATTGCGCAATGCACTGACCGCCTCATCGAAATGAAAGGTCTCAATTTCAATGCTGGTCTTACTGTGTCGTTTTGCAAAAGCGGCAATGGCCTTCGGCCCGGCTGAGAGGCCAATGCTTGGCGCCAGCGCGATGCGCAATGGTTTTTCATCGCTCAGGTTTGCGTTCGCTGCGCGCGCGCGAAACCGGTTCACCTCGCTAAAAACCTTCGCGGCACCTTCAAACAGATCAGCAGCCTCTTTCGTGGGAACGAGCCCGGTCGTAGTGCGCTCAAAAAGCGCATATCCAAGCGTGTCTTCTGTATGTCGCAAGACTTTTGAGACGGCCGGTTGGGAGACCCCGAGCAACTCGCCCGCCTTGCTGATCGAGCCGGCCGAATAGACGGCGTAAAAGACTTCTATTTGCCGCAACCTCATAACACTGGGTTATCATGCTGCAGAAAGGAGTAAACCCGATATATGCCATGATGAATTCAATTACTGCTCATTTGCGCGATACAATCATGAGAAGCCTGAGAATGCTATTTGCCGAATTGCACCGTATACTCGGCGGCTGCATGCGCGTGTCTGGCGCGAGTGGGCTTTGCAAAACCGCGAGGCGACCCGCTTTTAAACGCGGATTAGAGGGCGTCTACAATCCGATTTGATTGTTCACCAAGATCAATCGCGCCGTCCGGTGTCGAGATCTTGCAATTGAGCGCGTTTCCCGGTCGCAGATAGTCGGGATCCTTCCGCGCCCGTTTCGCAATGATCTCGCTTCTTTGCACGGGCGACATCAACGCGCCCACAAGCATGGCGAGTTTGCCGGGGACTTTGAGCGCGACCCCACCCGGCGTGCCGGTTGCGATCATATCGCCCGGTTTGAGATCTCTTATCTGGGACAGTTCGGTCAAAGTCTCCGCTGGTTTGTGGATCATATCAGCCGCAACATTCTTCTGGCGTTCCTGCCCGTCCACAGACAAGGTCAGCACCAATTCTCCGTAACGACGTAACTCCTCCGCGCTGAGCAAGACGAGGAATGGCCCCGTTGGACCAAAGGTTCGATACGACTTGGCCTTGCAGAATTGTTCGTGAGAGACTTGCACGTCTCTCGCAGAAATGTCGTTTGTGATGGTCAGCGCGCCGACAAAATCGTGCAAGTTTTCCTCGGTCACATCGACCGGCTCTGTAACGGGGCGCGATACAATCAGCGCGAGCTCTATTTCATAGTCGAGCGCTTGCACATGCGCGGGTCGAACCACGTCGTCTTTAGGACCGCAAATGCTGGACGAGGCCTTATGGAAAAAAATGTTGTGAATGGCGTCTTTGGGGTCACGTCCAATCTCTTTTAAGTGGCTCGCATAGTTCAATCCCTGGCAGATATAGTCTGCATCCTGCGTAACAGGGCTGAGCAGTTCGAGCGTCTCGAACGACAGGTCAAATGATGCAGCATCTCTCGCAGCCTCGACGCCTCCGGCAGAAAGGAAACGACCGGTCGTCGGCCAATCGCCCGTCAGGACAGCGACTTTTCCGTTTGAATGCACGCCCCATTGCGGCCCGGCCTCGGATTGAAATCGTACAACTTGAATCGCCATGATGCGATCTCCCGGAATTAAAACAAATAAGTATCGACGGCATCGCGGGCCTGGTCCGGGGTCGCCCCGAGAAGGCGCAGCATCGCGTCGCATGTATCGCGGCTGATCGACTTTTGACGCCGGCCGACAAGTTGCGCTTCGACCGCGAGCACCATTAAAGCGCCGATCTGGAACAAACGAAAACGGTCCGGCACCTGAAGCGGTTCGCCCTGACGAATGGCCAGCCGAATGTCGGCGAGCAGGTTCTGCGCAAAGTCCAGCTGCATATCAAACGCATTTTTTGAGGCTTCTGACAGCATCTTGCCCCAATCCGGGTTGGCAGCGGCGCGTGAAATAAACATGTCAGTCGATACGACGATCCGACCCAGTCCCGTATCAACGTCTTGCACACGCTCGGCAATGTCTTCCGCCAGAACGATGGCAATGGCTGTCGCGGCTTCGCGGATGAGTTGTTCACGGTCATCAAAATGATTGTAGAACGTGCCGTTAGACAGACCTGCTGCCCGCGTCAGTTCCTGCACCGTCGTGTTCAGCACACCGCGCTCAGCGACAAGCGCAATCGCACTATCAATCAACAAAGAGCGGGTCCGCATGCGTTTGCCTTCATTGCGGGCGCGGTCGTGGAAGAAGTGTTGCACAGAGCCATCCTTATCCGAGCTTCGATTGGACGGTCTTAGCACTAATTGTTGACAATGTCAAAAATGAGAGTATGTTTATTTTTGAGTTTATGTTAAATTCTGGGGTGACGGGGCGACGGTCAATACGTCGACAGCGCCCCCCCACAAACAAGGAGATCAGCATGGATCTGGGACTGGCTGGAAAATCTGCCATTATTTGTGCATCATCACGTGGCCTCGGCAAGTCGTGTGCAGCGTCCCTGGTACGCGAAGGTGTCAATGTCGTGATAAATGGACGGGATGCCGATGCGCTGGCCAACGCGACAGAAGAGTTGATGGCGATTGGTGGCGGCACCGTGACATCGGTTGCTGGCGATATTGAGAATGCGGCAGATCGCGATCGGCTTTTTGAGGCCTGCCCGACACCTGACATTCTGGTGAATAATAATGGCGGCCCACCTCCGGGTCTGTTTCTGACCTGGGGTGAAGATGAATGGAATGGCGCGCTTCAGTCCAATCTTCTCGCGCCGCTCATGATGATCAAAGCGGCCCTGCCCGGCATGCAGGAACGAAAGTTCGGGCGTATCGTCAATATCACCTCGGCCATGGTGAAATCGCCTCATCCCTTTATGGGGCTGTCGACAACTGCCCGCACCGGGCTGACCGCCATGTGCAAGGCATTGTCACTCGACGTCGCCAAGGACAATGTGACCCTCAATAATATGTTGCCTGAACGGTTCGACACCAACCGACAGAAACAAATGGCGCATCTCGCGGCCGCGATGAAGCAAACCACCGTGGAAGAAGAGCGCGCGGCCATCATTGAAGCGATCCCCGCCAAACGTATGGGGGACCCTGACGAATTTGGCGAGGCGTGTGCTTTCCTGTGCAGTGCGCAGGCTGGCTTCATCACGGGCCAGAACCTTCAACTCGATGGCGGCGCCTATTCCGGACTGATGTAATCCGAGGAGGAAAATCTCATGGACCCTGTTTTACTTGCAAAAATTCTCTTGAGCTTTGTGGCGATGCTTCAATGTATCGGCCCGATCCGCGCTGATTTCAATCAGACGCATGCCACCAATCCGCTCTGGACACCGCATGCACGATTTCATGTAGTTTGGCAGGTGCTGGCACAGTCTGGCGTTTCTCTGATCGCTCTGGCGCTCATATGGGTCTTTCCTAGCCCGTTCACGATCTGGTTGGCGGTCATCATCAATTTCAATTGGCTGGTCAGCTTCTTCGCGACGCTCTCGAGCATGTCGCTTTATGACGGCTCGCTGAAAGATGTGAATGGGATCAAACCGTTCAAATTCAATCTGGGCGGCAGCACGCTTGAAATCGATACGAACCTGTTTGGTGCAGGCTTGCTCACAATCATCAATTCGGCCGCCGTGGTCGTATTGCTGTCTAACCCAGACGCTGTCGCGGCGCTTTAATACGGAGGGTCATGATGAAACTCGATCCAACAATGATCCAGACCGAAGAAGTTCTGAACTGGCGGGGTCTGCACCTGCTGAACTACTCACAGTCCTCGTGCTCTCAGAAAGTGCGTATTCTGCTCGCGGAGAAAGGCGTTTCCTATGTCTCTCGCGAAGTCGACATCAAAAACGCGGCGCACACCTCGCCGTGGTATCTGGGGATTAATTCACGCGGTGTTGTTCCCGTTCTCGTGCATGACGGCGATGTCCATATCGAAAGCAATGATATTTTGCGCTATATCGATGAGACATTCTCTGCCGCCCACAAATGGGTTCCAGCGGAAGGCGCTCACAAGGACATCACGGACAAGCTCCTGGCGCTGGAAGCCGACCTCCACACGCACTTGCGGGTCGTGACCATGGGATACTTGTTACCCCATTCCGTCGCCAAAAAGAGCGATGCCGAACTGGAAGCCTATGCCAGCAATGGCAAGGACGATCCTTATCGCGCGGCACAGATAAAATGGTGGCGTGACTTTGGCGAGCATGGCGTGACGGACGATCAAGCGCGCGCAGCAGTCCTCGCCTTTCACAACGCCTTCAGTCAACTGGAAGATCTATTGGGGGATCGTCAGTGGCTCTTAGGCGACCAGCCCACAGTCATTGATATCGCTTGGTTCATCTCATTGCATCGAATTGCATTAGCTGGTTACCCGATCAATGCGCACCCGAAGCTGAACAAGCTCTATCAGCGTATGAAAGCCCGCCCTGCGTTTCGAACAGAAATCGCGAAAGGTCCGGCCATCGTCCACATTGCGGGGCCCCTCTATCGCTTCGTGCGGCGCTTAAAAGGCACGTCCTTGAAATCCGTCTTCGAAACAACCGCCCCCGCGCTCGAGCGCGCGTAAACCCGGCGCAAAGGTCACGAGGAGGCCGCGGCAATGACAAGTGTCCCTGAAACAAAAACGCAGGTGCTTATCGTCGGCGCAGGCCCGGCCGGTCTGGTCATGGCCTTATGTCTGGCCAAGTGCGGCGTAAAAAGCGTCATCATCGAGCGCCAGCCTGAGATTAATCCACATCCAAAGGCGCATGAGCTGAACACGCGCTCGCTGGAAATCCTTGCCAGCTTGGGGATCTCGCTCGATGAACTGAGCGCGGAAGCCTCGCCAAAATCTGACGGCTGCCGTATTGCCTTCTGTACGACCATTAATAACGAGTTCGGCGCCATTGATCTTCTCAGGGACATTGAGGACCCAGAAAAGTATGACCGCTATCTTGAGAGTGACGTCCCCTATCTCAACATTTCACAAACCGAAGCCGAACGCATTATCCGCCGACATGTCGCGGCGCATCCGTCCATCGATCTGCGTTTGGGGCATGAGTGGCAAAGTGTAGAAACACAGGCGGAAGGGACCCGTTCTTCAATCAAAGATCGTTCAGACAATCGCCTTTATCAGATCGAAGCCGACTGGCTGATCGCCGCTGACGGCGCCGGTAGCCGCGTGCGCCAAGCGCGCGGTATCGAGATGATCGGACCAGAGAAAATTCAGGACTTCAAGAACGCCTATTTCGAACTCAACCTGCGCGAACACATCGAGCGCCCCGCAAAACTCTACTGGATCTTTGAGCCGTCCGCTGTTGGCACTTTTATCGCGCACCATATTGAGAAACGCTGGGTCTATAATGTGCCCATATTTGAGCCATGGGAGCGCGCCGAAGACTATACTGATGCAATCCTGGCCGAACGGATCAAATGCGCGCTAGGCCTCGACGACGGGGACGGTGATGTCGAGATCAAATCTACCAGCGTTTGGCGGATGACCGTTCAAACCGCAGAACGATGGCGCGACGGGCGAGTCTTCCTGGTCGGCGATGCCGCACACAGATTTCCCCCGACCGGCGGCCTCGGCATGAATTCAGGCATTGGCGACGTCCATAATCTTTCCTGGAAGCTTGCTCAAATCATAAAGGCCGGTGCAGATGACAGCCTGCTGGACACATACGAAGTTGAGCGCAAGCCTGTGGCTGAGCGGAATGCAGCTGAGAGTTTCGAAAACTTCGAGCGGATATTCGATGTCGTGAAAGCAATCGGGCTGGACCCGGATGGCGCAGAGAAAGCGGCGCGCCTTCGCGGGTCGTCATGGCTACGCATGCTCCCCCGTTTTTTGCAGACTGGCTTAATGACCACGCTCAATGGTCTTGTTCGAGGGCACATTCGAAAGGCGCTCGCGGATGCGTCTCAAGTCTCGAAATTGCGCGCCACCATTCAGGACCAAATCCCCCATTTCGATCGTATCGGTCTTGATCTTGGTTATGTCTATGACAGCGCAGCGGTCATCTCTGATGGGACCGTCATGCACCAAACCGAGGTCACAACCTATCGTCCAAATTGCCAACCCGGCGCGCGATTTCCTCACATCTGGCTTTCGCCTGAAACGCAATCGCACTCTTCTCACGCTTTGCTCGAATATGGATGCTGGACGCTCCTCGAATTTGGCGATGCGTTGGCGCTATTTGATCCAGCCGTGGATCTTACCGATCGCGCCTCCCTTCAACGCATCCATGTTGATCAACTGGAGGTTTCCGACGCCGGCAAACGCGCCTTGAAAGACCTTTGCGAGATCGAGACGTCAGGACGAATTCTTATTCGGCCAGATGGACACGTGGCGTTACGTGAGAGCGACAGTGCGGCCGGCACGTCAGACCAATTTGCGAAACAATTGGCGCAACTTGGGTTCGAACTTCAGTCCGCAAAAATCCAGGCCTCACTGAATTAGGAACGCGTTTATGCTGTCAAAGATCGCTCGGTACATTGGACTAACTGGCCTTGTCATGGGTGGCGTCACCTTTCTCGCGTGGATCACATCCCCTGACCCAAAGTTCAATCCAGCGAGTTCCGAAGACGCACCGTTTGAGTCGCAACTCGCTGACCCAATCAACGCGGTAACACTGGCGCAATATTTGGATACGAATGGGGTAACCGTCACGATTATGGTCACAGACTATAATGATAAGACGGTTCAGGGCATCGACCTCGCCGACCTTGGCGCGCCTCGCTCATCCGATCCGTTCGTCGTGCTTGCCGCTGTGGACCAAACGAACTTGCGCACCTTAGCTTTGCAACGCTTTGAAAGGCAGCAAGTCGATGTATCAAACCTGTTACCGTCCGGACCCGCCGGCAGCCAACATGTCGGAATCGGAACAAACTTTCCAGAACATGCGCAAGAAGCACGAAGCGCTTCGGTCTTTAATTTTCCAAAGTTCGGCACCGCGACGCCAGCCCGGACATCTGTCGCTGCGCCGGCGGGGGGATTGCTCGACTATGAAACTGAGCTCTGCATACGGTTCGATCGACCGGTCGCGTCGGTCGAGGATTTTGACGCCGCGGTGAAAGGCGTCTTCCTGTGCGCCGACTTCACTGATCGCATTAAACTCTTAAAACTGGCCGACCCCGACAATCTTGATTCCGGATATGGATTCAGCGATGCGAAAAGCGGTAAAGGTTTCTTTCCGACGGGACCATTCCTGGTCATCCCAACGGATTGGTCCAGATTCATCGCCGATACGCGAATGATGACTTACCTCAACGGCGAAGCGCGACAGGATGCGAGAGGCGGTGAAATGATCCTGGATTTCCGGGCTCTGACAGAGAAAGTGCTTGGCGATATGGAACGCCCCCGTTTCTCTTATCAAGACGGATTCTACAAGCTCGCTCCGAATGCACGCATTGAACGGGACATGACGTTGATGTCTGGTACGTCAGAAGGCGTTATTTTCACGCCCCCTCAGCGGCATGATTATATCGAGATCGTGATTGCTTATGCGCTCCGGGGCGGGCCTTTGAGCGGACAAGATCTTTTGAACTTCGCCATTGATGCATTCATCGAGAACGAACGCCGATCAGGTCATTTTTTACAGCCGGGTGACGTGGTGACCTATGAGGCCAGCGGGCTTGGCAAGATCGTTGTCGACATTGCGCCTTAATTGGCGAAGGTGCGAACAATTCAGTTAGCCCGATCCGACAATGCGCGCGAATTCTGGAAACTGAGATGAGATCCAGTCTGCCAGGGCAACGTTTAGCGCATCCGGTTTTTCTTGTGCCACCCAATGACCGCTCTCGATCGTGACTTCCGTCAAGTTCTGGCAATGTGCCCGCATCGGCGATGCCAGAGAGCTGTTAATGGTTTCGCAAATACCGTCATTCGCCGCATGGACGAACAGAGCCGGCATTTCAAGATTGCGCGTCTTTGCCAGCCGCGCGTGTTCGGTGTTTCGCTGATCATTACGATACCAGTTATTCGGTCCTGAAAACCCGGTCCGTTCATAAGCGGCAACATATGCTGCGAGGTCGGATGGGTGTATAACACCCGTGTCGATTGGCATATCGGGTGCGGCCGCGCCGTCGGGCCCGAACCAGCCGCCCATCGTCCGGATCATAGCGGTTATGGAAGGACTGGATTTGCTGTCGCTTTGTCCAGATCGAAACAGGGCGCGAAACGTATTGTCCAAGTTGCGTTCAAACCCGCGGCGACACTTGTTAGGCGCATCGCGATGAAATTGCCAATAATCCCATTGCCCTAATGGGAACTGATCCTCAGGATAAATCTTGCGATCAACGCCGCGCACCAGTTCGGGAAGCGTGAAGCCATTTGGCAGGTATGGAACACAAATGCCCGCAACGCCGTGACACCTATCCGGATGATGCTGGGCAATCGACCAGACAATCGGCGTGCCCCAATCGTGTCCGACCCAAATCGCCTTCTCGGCACCAATGTGATCAAGCAGTTCAATCATGTCCGCTTCAATTTCGGGTACCGCATAATCCTCGATCGCCGGGTGTTGAGAGGACCGGCCATAGCCGCGCATGTCCGGTGCGATAGCTTGAAAGCCAAGCGCGGCCAGGCTTGGCAACTGGTGGCGCCATGACAAAGATAGTTCAGGCCAACCGTGACAGAAAATCACCGGGATGTTGCCGGGTGTTCCACTGCTCAGATAGAAAGAGGTGTGGCGTTGCGATGAGCAGAGACCTTCCTGAATCGTTTCATTTGTCATTGTCATCTTCAGAGCACCTTATGCGTCGGCTGCAAAGCCCATCGCCTGTGCGATGAGGCTGTGACGATCTTCGCGCGAAAGCGATGCGAGCATGTTTCTGCGCGCAATCCCTTCGGGCTGGTCGACGATGATGTGGTGGTTAAGCCGCTGGTGCGCCGCGTCCACGATCGCCTCCGCTACATCTTCAGGCGAAAGATCGAGAACCGCGTTCGCGAGCGGCCCTGTCGCAACGCTTGTGGCGAGTGGCGTTTGAACCAATCCTGGAAGCACTTCGCAGACGTGCACACCGTGCCGCGCCCACTCTATGCTGAGCGCCTCGGTCAAACCGCGAATGAAATATTTAGACGCCGAATAGCTCGCGATGCTTGGCACCCCGTGCGCTGACGAGGACGACCCGACATTGACCAGCACACCTTTGGCGGCGCGCAAATAGGGAAATGCTCCGTAAGCGCAGTGCGTCGCGCCTGCGACATTGATCTCGATCAAGCGCTTGTGTGCCGCCAGATCAATGTCTTCGAAATTGCCGGCTTCCATGACCCCGGCATTGTTGACCAATATGTCGAGCTTGCCGTCCGAACCGGAACAAAACGCCTTTAATGCACGCGTGACCTCCTCAGGCGCTCTGACATCCAGCACCGAGAAATAGTGACCGCGCCCCAATTGCGTTTCCAGAGAACTGAGCCCGGGTTTAACAATGTCGACCGCCCCGACCGTCCAGCCAAGTGAAGCGAATTTGACGGCGGTCGCGCGACCAATTCCATTCCCGGCGCCTGTTATGAAAACCAATTTTTCCGTGTTGTTCATAGCCTTGTACATCCCTCCCTCTATTCAGCAGCGACGGATTGATCCATCGCCAGACGCTGAAGGTTCTCCACCGCCGGAAAGGCGTGCGTCATAACCCGGGTCATGATTTCGATCACTTTCGGATCGGTCTTGTCGGCGCTCGCGGCCAGCTGTGAATATTTGTCGAGGCGGCTCCGATTGCGCCAGGCGGTCAGGTCGGCATTTTGTGTCCACATAAATGTGTTCTGAAGGGCATCTGCGAAAACGAGCAGCGCGTCCGTCACGACATCGGTCGCTGGCGTGGGACGGGCATAATTGTTCTTCTCACCCTCCGGGATATGGGCTTCGATAAAGGCCAAGATCGCGGCGCTGAAACAGGGCTGGAACTGTCGCACCACTTGCAAATGGACTTCACCCGGCTGAAAGACCGGTTGTCGAACGCCGATATACTTTCCCAATCCGCTCGTCGTGCAATCAATGTAAAGCGTATCCGGGTCCATCGAGACGATCCCATCCGTCATCTCCATCGCCTCCGCGTTCACCTTCGAAACGCGCCCCATTCGGATGATGTTCTTTACGGTTCTAAGTTGCTCAATCTCGCGTTCGCTCACGATCGCCGCATGGAACATACTCGGCCAGATATTGGGATCAATGCGCATCCATAGCTTTTCGGCTTCCATGCGTTCTTCGATTTCTCGAACGGATTTTGAGGTCGCATAGATCTCAATCGATTTGGACTGCCCGCCAATCGTGCTGTCGTAAAAACGGTCCTCGACCTGAAAACTTTCTCGATTAAGGAACCAGGCGTCCCGTGAAATGACCCACGAAATTCGCTCAGGGTTCACACCGCGCTCCAGCAACCAATTGACGGAATCCGTTCCCGTTTTTCCGGCGCCAATAACACAGTAGTTTTTATGATCCGGCGCATGGTGCGGCAAGTCATTCGGAATAATGCAAGTCACATCTTCCGCCACATCAAACTTCCGTTTGCTGAGTGCCGGAATGGCGGTGGTGACATAATTCGCAAAGACCGTTTTCTTCAAGACTTTGAAGTCGTGCGTCTCGCCGGTCAGTCTGGAAACCAGTTCGCCTTTTTCAGTGTAACGGGTAAGCGGTAGAAACATGACACGCCCGGACGGGATAAACTTCTCCTCCATCAGGGCGTGATAGTAACGGGTGATCTCCACGCCCGAAGACAATTCTTCGAACCCGGCATTGGTGCCCTTTGTGTCTATGCGCCGCGCGCCTAGGTCTTTCGAGTTCACACCATACGTCGAAGCGGGTTGATGCAGGCGAACGTAAGGATACGCCTCATTCCAATGCCCGCCCGGAACGGCGCGATCATCGATCATGATTACAGTCGCGTCCGTTTCATCGAGGAGCGTATCGACAAACGCCATCCCAGTGGCGCCGCTGCCGATCACCAAATAGTCCGCTTCGTATTTCATTTTTGAATGTCTCTTTTCTGGTTTCCGGGAGGGATATTATTGGGTGCACCAAGCACTTCAGACCGTTCGTTTTTCGCCTCAGTCATCGTTTGAAGAACGTGCATCGATGCTCCTTTTTTATAGGCTTGTGCCGCTCGTTTTTTTATTATACTAATCGTTATAATTATTTGGTCAACCTGCTCAATATGGCAAAATCTGAAACACCCTCAGCCAAGCGCAAACGCGGTCGCCCGAAGCTGGAGCGAACGCATGGTCGCGCCGAAATAAAAGCCTCAGCGCTCAAGGAGTTTGCGCGGCTTGGATTTGTCGGCACCAGCATCGACAAGATCGCTATTGCCGCCAATGTCGCGCGACCGCTGGTCCACTATCACTTCGCGTCGAAACATCAGCTTTGGATTGAAGCCGTGTCCCAGGCCTTCGATTTATTGCAGGAGGAAACGCAGCGATTTGAGCAGGAACTTTCGCTACAGGCCCACGGCGACGTCATGACGAACTTTGCGCATGCGCTGGTAGAGTTCAGCGCGCGGAACCCCGCACTGGTTAAAATTGTCATTGATGAAACCCGGCAAGGCGGCGTGCGCGCCGAATGGCTGGAAGAAACCTATCTGATACCGCTTCACGAACTCGCTACGAATTTCATCCAAGTGATCTCGGTGCATGACGAGCGCAAGGAGAATGCGCGAATTGCCGCTCAGATCATGCCGATCATTTTTGGTGCTGCAAACTTTCCATTTATCGACTCCAACACGCTTTCAGCCGCCTATGGCGCCGACGTGTTCTCGGCAGAGTATAAGGCCGAGCACGCGCGTCTCATCGCGGTTTTGATTCATGCGTTGATGAACGATCATATTCAAAACACGAAAGAAACCTAGCGGATGCTCCGGGTGACTCGCAGGGGCCTGATGGGAGGCGTTGCTATGGCTGGCGCAGCTGGTTTTGGTTGGAAGTGGTTCACCAAAGAGGCGCCAGGAACGCGCGGCGTCAACCATGATGCGGCTGTTCCAAAGTTGCGAAAAGATTTGAACCTGCTGATCATAATGGTCGACCAGGAGCGCCCGTGGGACACGCTGCCAAGCGGTCTGGATTTGCCACACCATTTTCGAATTGCGGATCGCGGCACCTGCTTCAGCAATATGAATGTCACCAGTCTGCTTTGCACACCGTCCCGTTCGGTCATCTGGACAGGTCAGCATGTGCAACACACACGCGTTCAGGACAATACAAACGTGCCGCTTGTCGGGCGGCCACTCAATCCCGCTATCCCGACCCTCGGGCATATGCTTCGCGATGCCGGCTTTTATACTGCCTATAAAGGAAAATGGCATCTGCACGAGCTGCCCAAAGAGGCAGCCTGGCAACACTCCCCGCAGCGCGAGGATGCGCTCGAAGAGTACGGGTTTTCAGATTATGGCTGGGGGCCGGAGTTCATAGATGAGCAAGCGGGTTGGAAGTATGATGGCAGGATCGCCGAAGACGCCGCCCGCTGGCTTACGGGAAAATCCAGCGATCTCGGCCAGCCCTGGGCGCTAACCGTCAGCTTTGTAAACCCGCATGATATCATGTACTTTGACGCCACCGGGCGCCAGGCTGAAACACGTGTTCAGAATGTCTTTCCCGGTCCAGTGCTCGCGCACCCCGATGACCCGCTCTACCAGTTTGAAAACTGGAACGACACGCCGCGTAATTTTCGATCGTCTGCCTATCCGGGACAAATGCCGGCACAGTCAGATTATGATCGCTACATGGACTATTTTTATGGCGAAATGCCACACGACAATGTCGAGGCCTGGGTCCGTTTCAGTCAGTATTATTATAATTGCATTCGCGATGTCGATCAGCATATCGGCACCGTCTTGAACGCGCTGGACGCCACCGGCCAAGCCGATCGAACGATTATTGTACTTGTTTCAGATCACGGCGAAATGGGCGGCGTGCATGGCCTTCGCCAAAAAGGCCCTTGGATGTACCGTGAGAATATCGGCGTCCCGTTCGTGGTCTCTCACCCCGATGCCCGGACGCAGAATACCAATCCTGGGATCGTCTCAGCCCTGGACTTTACGCCGACCATGCTGAGCCTGGTCGGCGCAGACAAGCAAGCGGTCAAACATCGCTACACGGCCATGCGCGGATCGGATGTCTCTGAATATCTCGGAACGACCGCAACCCCGCGCAGTCAATCAGGCGATGGTGCGCTGATTACCTATAGCGTTGGTCACCATATCGATACGGAGTTTGCGCGCGCGAATTTTGAGAAACGGCGCGCGCGGGAAACAGATGATGACTTTGAGCGTCAGGCTGATGCCGGATGGATGCCTGACCTTTCGCCGCGCGGATTCATGCGGGGCATTGTCACCGATGACTACAAATTCGCCCGCTATTTCTCACCGCGCGAACATCATACACCGACATCGATAGACACATTGAAAAGCCGCAACGACCTGGAGCTGTTCGACCTGAAATCAGATCCTGGAGAAACCAAGAACCTGGCGGTGATGGGAGATGCCTCAGATGATTTGGTGCTGTCTTTAAACGGCAAACTCAACGCCCTGATCGCCGCCGAAGTCGGGCACGATGATGGTCGCGACTTACCGGGCCCGACCTTTCTCTGGCGCGCTTAATCCCGAGCTTGGTCTCTTCCCTTCAATTTTAATCCAGGGATACCGCATGCTTTGGTTCTCGCGTCAGATGCGCGATCGTCGTGAAGACCAACCCGACAATCCAAAGGACAGGCCCAATTGCAGCGGCAGGTAGGCCAAAACCGCCCTGCCAGACCGGGAATAAGAGAAATCCAATATCTTCAACGGAAATGACAAACGCGGACAGCCAGTATGCAACGGCGTTGTTTCGCCAATTGTAGCAGGACAATCCAAGCCCGAGAACGCCGACCCAAATCAGTGTCCAGTGACCCTGTGCAAGCCGTCCCAAGGCTTCGCCCAACAGTCCGGCATCTGCGCGCGCGATGAGTCGATCCAGACCGACCGCAATGTGTAAGATCGACCAAAGCGCATAAGAGATTGCGCCGATTTTCGCGAAGATCATTTTTTTTCTCCGTCTAATAAAACCAATTCAGATCCGCAAACATCAAGCTTCTCGGCGATCCGCGAAAAACGCGCCACGTCGGATTTGAAGCGCCACAGCGATCAATCCAAGAGCAAGCGCCGCGCCCATGGCGGACGAAAAGGCACCGAAGATCAAAATCAAGGATCCCGACCATAGGATGGCTGCGGTGCCGACAGCAGCACGAATATCCACATTTAGGGCCATAAGAAACAGCGTGCTGAACAGGTAGAGTGACTTCGACCAGTAAACCTTATTGGCGTCGAGCAGGACATCTGGTGGCGCAACCGCATCGCTATAGGTAGCGAAGATATTCACGCCATCCCCAAACCATAGAGCCAGTGTCATGCGGCCCAGCGTATACAAATAACCAAAGACGAGCAGGTAAAATGCCCAATCGCTCTTAAGCGGGTATCGAAACAGATTCATGAGAAGTCCTCCTGTTAAAACAAGTTGGCTGAGAGCCAGATAAACGCGTCTCGGACATCGAAGATGAGCGAAACGCCATAGAAAAAGAGCATCAGGCTGGCCCAAATTCCGTATGCGGATGGAAGTTGGATCTCGCTGCGATAGCGATAAAGGGCATAGATTGCCGGGGCCCAGACAATGATGTGGCCGAGTGAGACCAAGCCGCCTTGGACCGTATAAGCGCCCGTTCCTTCCAAAATCGCGATCCAGGCATGACTAAAGAGCCAAGCCCCGAGTACCCATCGCGCGGCGACGTGCTTCCTGACGAAAAAGACTGCCGCCAGGTTGGTGATCAACATTGCGCCGAGCCACAGCTTCATCACCAGCGGCATGTTGCGACGTGCTTCCATATTCCAATCTTCCAGAGCGTAGGAGGCACTTGATTCAGGGCTCAGCGCCACCGCACAGACGATGAAGGCCGAAGCGATGAAACTGAAACGCGTGGGATATGAACCGATCATCTTTAGGGTCTTTCAGTTGAGGCTGATCATGATGCGGGCTGAGAGAAGCGACGTTGCGACCATCGAAGAACTTGCCAGGCCCACGCGCCGAAAATGACAAGCCAGGCAACGCCGTGCGTCAGATATTTGATCAGATCGAGTTTCGGGATGAGCTGATAATAGAGAGGCAGCAAACCGGTTTCAGCATTCGGGAAATTTTGCATGATCACCGGCATGAACGTATTGGCGATCAGCACTGACGTGAAATATGTGA
>ERZ1740059.260-NODE-260-length-29442-cov-6.168510_pt1 | contig 29442 bp, 23 predicted proteins | sample MGYA00581744_ERZ1740059 | MGnify/ENA primary metagenome ERZ1740059 (study PRJEB43018, sample SAMN04849738) | marine metagenome | isolation source: floating plastic debris | place: Pacific Ocean | collected 2008-08-28 | study: EMG produced TPA metagenomics assembly... | reverse complement strand
GCGCATCTCCACGGGAGTGGCGCGGCCCCCCCTGCGCCTGCCCTGACGCCCCGGACGCGGTCGCCGCGTGCGGGGATGCCGGCGGAGCCCTATGGTCGCCTCATGGTCGATCGGGAGCGCGAAACGCCGCGCAACATGGTTCTGCCGCGCGTCGTCGAGTCCACGCACCGCGGTGAGCGCGAGTGGGACATCTACAGCCGGCTCCTGAAGGACCGCATCGTCTTTCTCGGCACGCCGGTGAACGACGCGGTGGCCAACGCGGTCATCGCTCAGCTGCTCTTTCTCGAGAGCGAGGACCCGGACAAGGAGATCACCCTCTACATCAACAGCCCGGGCGGCGTGGTGACGTCGGGACTCGCGATCTTCGACACCATGCGCTACGTGCGCTGCCCCGTCGCGACGGTCTGCCTCGGTCAAGCGGCGTCCATCTCCGCCGTCCTCCTGGCGGCGGGCGAGCCCGGGCATCGACGCTCGCTGCCGAACGGCCGGGTGATGATCCACCAGCCCCACATCGGCGGCATGCAGGGGCAGGCGACGGACATCGAGATCCACGCCCGCGAGATCTTCGCCTCCAAGAAGAAGCTCAACACCATCCTCGCCGAGGCCACGGGCAAGACGGTGGAGGAGCTCGAGGGCGACACCGAACGCGACAAGTTCATGTCCGCGCTCGAGGCCAAGGAGTACGGCCTCGTCGACGAGGTCATCCAGCCTCGCAAGACGCCCGCCGGAAAGGCCGCATGAGCGCTCCCACGGAGGTGCACTTCGTCCGCCACGGCGAGTCCGTATCGAACGCCGAAGGACGGTGGCAGGGGCAGGGCGACTCCCCGCTCAACGCCAAGGGGCGCTCGCAAGCCATGGCCCTCGCCGAGCGGCTCGGCCCCTTCACGCCGGACGTGGTCATCGCCTCCGACCTGAGCCGTGCCCGCGACACGGGCCGTGCCTTCGCCGGCGCCTCGCTGCGCACGGACCCGGCGTGGCGGGAGATCGACGTCGGACGCTGGGAGGGGCTCCTCCACGGCGAGGTCCGGGATCGATTCCCTGCGGACGTCGCCGCGCTCGAAGGGTCGATGAGCGTCAAGGTGGGAGGCGGCGAGAGCTGGGCGGACCTCGGACGCCGCGCCCGCCTCGCCCTACACGCGCTCCGAAGCGAGCTCGCCCCGGGCCAGCGGGCCCTCGTCTTCACCCACGGCGGGGTGGTGGCGGCCCTCGTGGGCACGCTCTTCGGGGTCGCGCGGCGGCGACCTCGGCGCCTCGCCAACGTCGCGAACACCGCGCTGACCAGCGTTCGCTTCGATGGTGGGCGCGCCACGCTGCTCCGCTTCAACGATACGACGCACCTCGACGAGCGCCCCGCATGGGGTGAAGAACGACGCCGCGACGGCGCCGCGCTCGTGGCGCTCGGTGAGGCGGGCGCGGCGGACGTGACGAGCTACGACCATGGCCAGCGCCCGCTGCCCGAAGGCGATCTCGACGCCGCCGTCGCCTGGGTGGCCCAGCGCCATGGGGGAGAGCGCATCGCGCTTCGGGCTCCCCGCGAGGCCCACGCGCGCTACGCGCGAGCGCTCCTCTCGCCATCGGCCCGCGTCGAGGCGAGCGATGGGGTGACGCACGTGGTCGCCTCCGACCGGGGCGCGACCTTGGCCGACTTCAACGCGGGCGCCGCGCTCGGGGACCTCTGAGGCGCCTGGCCTCAGCTCTTCTTCTTGCCCTTCTTGGACCCGAAGGCTATCTGCTCCAGGCGCTGTTTGTCGACGACCTCGATGAGGTCCGGGCTCACCTGCAGCGCGCCCTGGCGCTCGAGGTAGGCGAGGCCACGGCTGATCTCCTCGCGCACGGTGCCGAGGCGACCGGCCACCGTCTCGGTGGTGAGGTCACGGACGAGGTTCCGGGCGTCCTGGTTCTTCGCCTCCCGCGTGGCGACGAGGGTGCAGAGGAAGCTCGCGAGGCGCGCCGGCACCGTTCGAAGCGAGAGATCGCCGACGAGCTGGAGCGTGCGGTCCGAGCGCTTGGCCCGGAGGTCGATGAGCAGCCGGAGCATTCCCGGGCGACGATCGCCGAGCTCCGTCAGGACCTCGTTGCTGATCAGGATGGCGCTCGCCGCGCGCATCGCGATGGCGCTCGCGGGGTAGCCCTTCCCGTCGAAGCGGACGCCCTCGGTGATGACCTTGCCGGGACGCGCCAGGTAGAGGATCTGCTCGCGGCCGTCCTTTCCGGACTTGGTGAGCTTGACCTCGCCGGTACGCACTACCCAGAGACCCTCGGCGACCTGCGCCTCGCTGAAGAGCGGGGCGCCGCGCGCGGCCTTCCGCACCTCGGCGGCATCCGCGAGGGCCTTGAGGTCCGGGGGAGGGAGGTCGTTGAGCTTTTCGACGTCGCGGAGGAGCTCCTCCGCCGTGCGGGGCGCGATGGCCATGTCGCTACCCTATCACGCGGTGTCGCCCTCTCGTCACGTTCCCGCTGCCTCGGGATGCGCGCGGGGACGACCTCGGCGCGATCGTCGCGTCGCCCGTGAAGCAGGGTGACGCACGCTTCGTCTTTCCCTCTTCGCGTATCGTCCGCGCCTCCCGGACCACCTGGTCCAATGGCGTCACGGGGCGTCCCACGCGGACCTCGAAGGGGGCCGTTTGCAGCTCCCGACGGAGCTCGTTCTTGGCGCACCAAGGAGCCCCGAACGACCGTTCACGGCTCGCCACACGCGCCGAAAGCGCACGTTCTGCGAATTTGAAAAGCATTCACGCGACGGCGCGTGACCTTTGCGGCTCCATACCCCAAGCTGGGTCGTGGAGGTAGGGACGTGGACCCGAGGAGGAAGCCGGTAGCACGTGGGGACTTGGGGCGGTCACCCCTCGCACGCGTGCTGCTCGGCATCTCCCGCCGCGCCCTCGACGGGACGCTGGTCTTGTGGCCGGACGGGGGCCACGGGTCGCCGGACCGGCTTCGCTTCGAAGGGGGGCGCTTCACCGCCGCCTACCTCGTGGCCGGGGGCCGCCCGGAATCCTTCCATGCGCTCTTCGAGCGCCGAGCGGCGCACTTCGCCTTCTACACCGAGAACTTGGTCGGCGGGTTGGGGACGACGCCGCCCTCGAACGTGGCGGCGCTCGTCGCGGCATCGCTCCGGGCACAGCTCCCGCGTGCCGACGTCGACCACGAGCTGGCGCGGCTCGGCGGGGAGACGCTTCGCCTCCGCCCCAAGAGCCACCTGGACCGCTTCGAGCTCACGGCGGAGGAGCGTCAGGTCGCCGAGAGCCTCGCTACCGTGCCCCAGCGAGCGGAGCGGGTGGTGGCGGCGGCCGACGACCCGGAGACGGCACGCCGGGTGCTCTATCTTCTCGCCATCTCGCGGGAGCTGGTCCGCGGCGCGACGAGCGACGCGCCGGCCGTCGAGCCCTCGGAGGGCCGCTCCCTCATGCTGCCGCCGGTGGTGGGCCCCGCGAGGCAGCCCGTGCTCCCGCCCCGGGGCCGCACGCCACTCGACGCCCCGACCCTACCGGGCGTCGTGAGCGCGCCGGCCGGCGAGGCGGGGAGTCCGGTCGCGTCGAGCGAGCCACCGGAGAGCGAGCGCCACTCTCGTCCCCTCGAGGGTCCCGGGCTCTATGGGCTCTCCATCGCGCCGCCACCGCCCGAGGAGCCGGCCGCTCGCAACACGCCTGCGCCGCGGACGTCCCACGTCGCCCCCGCGCCGCACGCTCCGGGCCCCTTCGGCGACCCGCTGGCCGACGCGACGCCCTACGACCCCGTGCAGCGCTACCAGGAAGCCCTGCGACGGCTGGCCCGCCGTGATCCCGAAGGCGCCCTCGAGATCCTCGGGGACGTGCGGACGCGCGCGCCGCGGGCGGCCAAGCTGCTCACGCTGCGAGCCAGGCTCCTTTTGGAGATCGAAGGCCTGGACGCCGCGCAGGAGGAGATCGACGCGCTCGTCGTCTCGGCCCTCGAGGCGGCCCCGCGCCATCCAGACGCGCTCGCGCTGCGCGACGAGCTGCTGGCCCTGCGGGCCGACGCCCGGGCGGCGCTGGCCGGCCCGGCCCCCGCGCGACGTCAGATCGACGGCCGGCCCAGCCGACATCGTCGGCACAGCGGGACCAGCTCGACGCCGGCACGCGGGCTCTTCGGGTGGCTCCGCGGCAAGTCCCGGGACTGACGCGGAGGGCCCGAGCCGGGGAGAGCATGTGAGCCTGCCCTGGCCCGCGTAGGGCACGGGCACGGGCAAAGGGAGCAGGCCGCAAAGGCGGCCTGCTGGTGGTGGAGGCGTGGGGAATCGAACCCCAGTCCGGAAACGATCCAGCCAGGCGTCTACGTGCGTAGTTCGAGTACTTGAGCTTCGCGTGGCCCCGCGCCCTCGAACGGGCTCTCGGACCACGCTAGCCGCCCTTCGTCTCGTCCCCGCGGCGGGTGGCGAACGCGGAGACCAGCCAGTTCGAATGACGCCTCGGTGGAGAGCACTGGCGACCTCTCCACGTCGACGGCTCTAACGGTTATTTACGCCGCGAGAGCGAGTGCGTTGTCGTTGGCACTTATAGGTTCCAGAGATTTGCGCCGATCTGGGCGGCGGACACGCAACCGAGCCTTCTTCGTCCCCGTCGAAACCGATCGCCCCCGGAACGCACCCGGAGGGCGCGCGCGGGCGAGTCGCGGAGACTCGCTGTCAAAGAACTCCCCGACTATGGGTCGCCGTCCGCGGCGTCGCAACGGCGGCGGCGCCGTGCGTGCGCGGCCTCCTTGCGCTAGGCCTCGATTGTGGAGGGGGGTACCGAGCCGCTGCCGCCAAAGAAGGACGTCGCCCGCGGGCTGCTGCTCCGGGGCTGGGTGTACCTGCACCTCGACCCGCGACGCTTCGGCGTGGTCGTCCCTCGCTGGCTCCGAACCCGGCCGCAGCTCGTGCTGCAGGTCGGCCTCGACATGCCCGTGCCCATCCCGGACCTCAAGGTCGACGACCAGGGGATTTCGGGGACGCTCTCCTTCAACCGAAGCCCCTTTCACATCAGCGTTCCCTGGGACGCGGTGTACGCGCTCGTGAGCGAGGACGGGCCGATGATGGTCTGGCCGGATTCGCTTCCTGCAGAGCTTCGCGCCGAGGTGGAGCGCGAGATGGGCCAGCGGCCTCCCGCCGGCCTCACGCCGGAGCGGCCCGACGCCGAGGGCACTCCCGACGTCGAAGGCGATGGGGCGAGCCTCAGCGACCGTGGAGCGGCGGAGGCGGGACCTTCCGTGTCACGGGCGCGCCGCGAGCTGCCTCCGTACCTTCGCGTCGTGAAGTGAGGCCGGGCCGCTGACGATGAGCCAAGGCGACTCGTGGGACGGCCGACCGACGGACGTGGGCCAACGAACGACCCAGGTTCGTGCCGGTCGACAGCTTGCCGCGCGCCCGCGCCTGCATCTCCGCCTCATCTACGCGCCAGGGACCGTCGGGACCGAGGGGCGCCACGAGACGCACGCCCTCGAGGGGCACCGGCTCAAGGTGGGCCGCTCCAAGCGGCACGCGGACCTAACCCTCGCGGACCCCGCGCTCTCCCGGCAGCACTTCGAGGTGCGCCCGGGCATGGCGGGGATCCCCTTCGTACGCGACCTGGGCAGCAACAACGGCACGTACCTGCGCGGGGTCAGGCTGGAGGCCGACAAGGAGATGCCGCTGGCGGCCGGCGACCTGCTCTGCGCCGGCGACTGCCTCTGGGCCCTCGACGGCCCCGTCGACGACGAAGCCCTCCCGGCCGTGGACGGCGCCGACCCGGAGGATGTCCCCGAGGTCGTCGGGGACGCGCCCGTGACCCGGCGGCTGCGGCAGAGCCTCGCCACCGTCGGCCCGCTCCCGGACGCCGTGCTGCTGCTCGGAGAGACCGGCACGGGCAAGGAGGTCGCCGCCGCCGCGGTGCACCGGCTCTCGGGTCGCCGTGGCGCCTTCGTGCCCGTCAACTGCGCCGCGATCCCGCCGGAGCTCGCGGAGGCGACCCTCTTCGGCCACGTGAAGGGAGCCTTCACCGGCGCCACCGGGGCGGCCGAGGGGCTCTTCCGCAAGGCGGATGGAGGGACGCTCTTCCTCGACGAGCTGGGCGAGCTGCCGCTGCCGATGCAGGCCAAGCTTCTCCGCGTCGTGGAGAACGGCGAGGTCTGGCCCGTCGGCGCGACGACGGGCCGAAAGGTCGACGTCCGGCTCGTCGCGGCGACGAACAAGGACCTCGGCGGAGAAGGCTTCCGAGACGATCTCCTCGTCCGCCTCTCCGACTGGACGCTGCGCCTGCCGCCGCTTCGCGACCGGACGGGAGACGCCGTCGGGCTCCTCGAGCACTTCCTCGGCTCCGAAGGGGAGGCGCCTTCCGTCGAACCGGAGGCCCGGGAGGCCATTGCGCTCTACCGCTGGCCCGGGAACGTGCGCCAGCTTCAGAAGCTGGCCGGACGCCTCCGAACCCTCGTCCCCGCCGGCGAGCCGGTTCGCCTCCAGCACCTCATCCCGAAGGACATCCAGGCCCCCATCCGGGCTCGGGTGGCCGAAGAGGTCGCGCGGGCCCAGCGGGCGCAAGAAGAGGGGACCCCGGGCCGCGAGAAGATCGTCGAGGCCCTCATGGCGGCCCGGGGTAACGTGACGCGCGCAGCGGAAGCCAATGGCTGGCACCGCACGCAGCTCTATCGGTGGCTCCGCCGCTTCGAGCTGGACCCGCGCGACTACCGCTGAGCCCAGCCCTCGGAGCCGTCGTCCGAACGCACCTCGAGACGAAGCGCGAGGGGCTCCGGGAGCGAGCGCCAGACGTAGGGCGTCCGCCGCTCGGTGGTCATCAACAGATCCGGGCGCAGCGTGGGACACGCCGAGGCGCAGCTCCCGAAGGTCGCGGCGCCGACGGTGACCTCGAGCGGCCGCACCGCCACGAAGAGCCGCTCTCCGACGTTCACCTCGAGTGACGCGGGGAGCTCGACGCGAACGACCCCATCCGGGCCGGCGACCGCCGTGGCCGCATAGGCGTCCGTGGGCGGCTCCGTCGCCGGGAACGCGCCGCGCGCGACCCACGCCCGTACGTGGAAGGGCACCGTGGGATCGCAATCGTAGGCGCCGCTCGCGCCGAAGCTCGACGCCATGAAGCGCAGCGACGCGGCGGTGGCGGGCGTGCTCGCGGGGTGAAGGGTCGTGACGAACATCCCGCCCTCGGCGGGACTCAGTGGGGTCTCGTCGCCAGCGCAGGCCGGCATCGGGCGGCCCAGCGTGGTGGCATCCGTCGCGCGGGCGACGGGATGCGCCTCGCCGCTGGCGGCGGCGACGACGTCCGCGTGGCCGGGACGCGCGAGCGTGACGAGCAGGAGCAGGGCGAAGAGGTGAACGACGGGGCGCATGATGAGACTCCTTTCCGGCGCGCTCCCTGGTTCGTCGGAGCGCCCCGCATGGCGCCCCTCATTGCAGGCAACGGGCCAACCCTCGCGGAGCCGCACGCTCTACCCCGCGGCGGGATCCCCCGAAAACACCGGGCGTTCCCCCCCCGGCGGACGGCTCGCCGCGCCGCCGGCCATCGGCATGCGTGACGCGACGCTGCGTGCGCGTGACGCTGGAAAGGCCTCCGTGTCGGCAGGGACGACCCGCGTGTCGGTCGCCGGCCTCAGCGTGTTGCGCGAGGCGGCCGCAGCGTGACGATGGGGCTTCCAGGCGCCGGGGCACCGGCCAAGGGCACCACGAGGCCGACGCTCGCGGGGAGGATCAAACCCCGCCACCCGAGGACACGCGCTCCCGCATCCGTGAGCGCGACATAGCCACGCGTCGGTAGCGCGAGACCGAGGGAGGCACGAAGCGCCACGCCACGACCCAGGTCGAGGTGCGCCACGAGCGCGCTCCCGAGCGTGAGCACGGCCGTCCGCTGGACCAGCGCCGGGCTTCGGCCGAGACGGCCCTCGGCGCGGACCCGGGACAGCTCGAGGGAGAGCTCGGGTCCCCAGGCGAGGCGCCCGCGGCGGCGCAGCCACGACAGATCCAGCAGCGCGCCGAGGCGCCGGCCGATGACCTCGCCGTTGACGCCCTCGAGGCGGGCTCGGCCCTCGGCCCGCGCACCCGCCACGGCGAGGCCCAGGCGCATCCCCGTGGGGAGCCGAAGCACCACCCCTCCCGAGGCACCGAGCCATGGGCCCTCTCCGGAGGCCGCTGCGAGGGAGCCCGCGAGGTGCATACGCGCCCGCAGGTCCAGACCCCAGCGGGCCGTCGAAGTCGCGAGCGTCATCGCATGCGCCGAGGGACGTCGTAGCGCGGCGCTCGCGAGGTCCACGTCCAGCACGGCGGGCCGGCGGGCCGGCGTCGGAGGGGGCGTCAGCGGCAGCCTGTCGAGGGCGACGACGAGCTCGGCGAGGACGAGCGCCAGCACCCGCGGCCGGCTCTCGGGCAGCACGTCGGCCAGCGAGGTCCGGGCCCTGCGCTCGCGCGCGCCCTCCGTCGCCCGGAGCGCGAGCTCGGCCGGATGGGCACAATCCGGAGCCGAGACCTCCACGCGACGCGGCGCGGAGTCCTCGATGCGAGCCACACGACCCGCACCCGCAAGCTCGACGCGCAGCGCGGGCCCCACGACCTCGGGTGCCGCCCAAGGGACACCGCAGACGGAGACGCTCAGGGAGATCCGCAGCGTCGGCTCGGGCGATGCGCTCGGCGCCTGTCCCTTCGCGCTCGACGCGAAGGCGACGAGAAGGAGCCCGGACAAGAACCGCACGCGGGCATTATGCCGCGGGTCGCCGCCGTGCCCCGAATCGCGCGCTCACTCGCCCCCAGTGCCAGCACGAGGCAGCCGCGCGAGGCGTCGGGCCACGTCGCCACGGAGCGCGGCGGGCACCCCGAGCGCCAACGCCCGCTCGAGGGCGCGCCTCGCTCGTGCCGGGCGGTGCAGGCGATCCATTTCGAGGCGTCCGAGGGTCACCGCCGCCACCGCCGCGCGCGGATCGTCCGCGTGGGCCGCGAGGATGCGCTCGAGCGGGGCCACGGCGTCCCGCGGATGACCCGAGAAACGGGCTGCGTCCGCGGCGAGCAGCAGCTCGCGCACGCCGTGGGCACCAGCGGAGGCCTCGAGGGCCGCATAGGCTTCCTCGTAGGCGCCGGCCTCGGCCAGGGTGCGCCAGTCCGAGGCGCTGTGCGGCGCCGAGGGCGAAGCCGGCTCCGGCCCCATCCTTCGCGTAGGCGCGCGCGCCGCCCGGGCAGGCACCGCTGCGGTCTCGACCAGGACGGCCGCAGCGGCGGGACTCGCAACCGCCCGGGCGGCGGCGGCATTGGTGGGAAGAGGCGCGGGCTCTCCGTTGGACGCGAGCGTGCTCGGCGGGAGCGTGAGTCGCTCACCGGGCCCGAGCTCCCGCGATTCGTCCTCGAGGCGCGGGTCGCGGACCCGGACGCGGCCCCGTTCCACGCTGACCTCGAGCTGCGCCGGCGCGGCGAAGCGCACGGTGAAGACGGTGCCGAGGACTTCGACCACGCTCGCCCCGGCGCGCAGGCGCCACGTGCGCGGGCCGCCGGGCGGAATGGCGAAGCGCACCTCGCCGATGCTCAGCTCGCTCTCGAAGAGCGTCGCTTCGTTACGGACCGGCGCCCACCGGCTGCCTGCCGTGAGCGTCACCGTGGTGCCGTCGGCGAGGGTCAGGGTTTCGTCCGTCTCGGGCGTCCGCGCCAGGGGCAGCGCTCCGGAGGCCAGACGTAGCTCACCCCGCGCCGCCTGCTCACCCCGCGCCGCCTGCTCTCCCCTCGCCGCCTGCTCACCTCTCGCCGCCTGCTCACCTCTCGCCGCCTGCTCGTGCGCCGTACCGTCCGCGACGCGCACGCCGTCATTCGTGGCGCCGTCCTGGAACGTCCCTCGCAGCCCGAAGCCGGTGCCGACGAGGGCGAGGGCGACGACGAACGCCGCCGCGCTCCGGCGACGCGCCCGGCGGGGTGCGATGCGTGCCTCGGCCGCCTGCGTGCCCGCCCAAAGCGACTGGATGCGCGCCTCGTCGACCTCGACCTCGGGGAAGCGCCGTGTCGGCTCGGAGCTCATGACTCACCCTTCCGCACGTGGGCATCGATGGCCGTCTGGGCCGCGTCGACGCGGCGCTTGACCGTCGCGAGCGACGCGCCGGTGATCTCGGCGACCTCGCGGAGCCGGTGACCCTCGACCTTCCGCAGGGTCCAGGCGAGGCGCTGCTCGACGGGCAAACGCCGGAGCGCCCGGTCGAGGAGCACGAGCTCGAGGCGGGCCTCCTGGCTCGCGTCGGGCGCGGCGACGTCCCCGAAGCCCGCGTCCGGCATGCCGCGGTCGAGACCCACGAAGCGCACGATCTTGCGGCGGCGAAACACCGCCCGGGCGCGGTTGACCGTGAGTTGGAGCAGCCAGCCCCGGAAGGCCGCGGGCTCCCGTAGCTTGGGCAGGTCATGGAGCGCGTGGGCGAACGCCTCCTGCACCACGTCATCCGCATCGGCGCGCCGGTCCATGAGCCGCGTGGCGAGGCGCGTCACGGCGACCACGTGCCGGCGAAAGAGGGCCTCCTTCGCCCAGCCGTCCCCATCGAGCACGCGCTCGACGAGCTCCGCGTCGGGCACCTCGGACGAAAATCGTGCCGCGAGCGGGGCCACTGGGGCGACCTGTGATGCGGCAGCGGAGGGCATGTACCGAGGGAGGAGCCTGGCGGCAGGAAAAGGGCTCATCTTCGTGAACGCGCGGCGCCGCCTCGCCGATCATGCCCGGAAGCGCGCCCCCTCGCGCGCCGCGGCGCCAGTCGCCGGGCGCGAACGCGATGTTGAGCCGTTTGGCCAAAACCAGGCTCCTGAGCCTGCGCGGGGCACCTCGCGCCGCGGGAGACTTACATGGACTTGCTTATTCGGAACCGCCTTCGCGGCGGCGCTGCACCTTCGTGCGCGCTCGCCACCCTTTTCCTCCTCGCAGGCTGCGGCGACGACGCCGCGGCCGGTGACGCACCCGACGCCGCCGTCGACATGGAGGTCGTCCTCGACGCCGGCGGACCCTCGGACGACGTGCCGCGCTTCCTCCCGGACGGCTCCCCGAACCCCGACGCCGACTTCGACGGCGACGGGCTGACCAACGGCGAGGAGGGCCTCGCGGAGCGCATCGACACGGACGGGGACGGCACGCCGGACTACGAGGACCCGGACGCCGACGGCGACCGCATCAGCGACCTCATCGAAGCCTTCCCGCGGGACGCCGGCGGCGGACCTCCCGACTCGGACGGGGATGGCATCCCGGACTGGCGGGACACGGACTCCGACGGCAACGGCCGGGACGACCTCTTCGACGCCAACCTCGACGAGGACGGCGTGCCTCAGGACCTCGACGGCGACGGCCTCGAGAACTTCCGCGACCCGGACGACGATAACGACTTCATCCCCGACGTCGTCGAGTTCGGGCCAAACCCGGACTTCCCGCGGGACTTCGACTCGGACGGTATCCCGGACTTCCAGGACCGCGACTCCGACGACGACTCCATCCTCGACCAGCAGGAGTACTACGAGCTCGAGCCGTACGCCGACGGCGACGGCTTCCCGTACTACCTTGACGTCGACAGTGACGGGGACGGCTTCGACGACGCGGACGAAGCGGGCGACGCGATCCTCGAGACCGCTCCCTTCGACACGGACACCGACGGGACCCCGGACTTCCTCGACCTCGACTCCGACGACGACGGCCTCTCGGACGAGTTCGAGGCCGGCATCGGCTCGAACCCGACGGCGAAGGACACGGACGGCGACATGGTCGACGACCTCATCGAGATCGGCGGCCAGACGGATCCCCTCGACCCCGAGGACAACCCGCGCGTCCGCGGTGACTTCGTCTTCGTGGTGCCCTTCCGGGAGCCGGCGGATCCCCCCGAGGATACGCTCCGCTTCAACACGAACATCCAGGTCGCGGACCTCTACTTCCTCTTCGACCTGACGGTCTCCATGGCCGGCGAGATCCGCGAGTTCCGGTCGCGGGTCGTGGACCTCATCGACGAGGCGAGCTGCGCCGACTCCGGAGATGCGTGTCTCGCCGACGCGAACTGCGACGAGGGCCAGGTCTGCGGCCTCGAGAACACCTGCATCGAGGATCCCGAGGCGACCGGATGCATCGCCAACCTCTGGACCGGCGTCGGCTACTACGCCGGCGGCGGCAGCTCCTACCGCAACCTGCTCTCGCTTCAGCCCCGGCCCGAGGTGACGCAGGACTCGGTGCCGGTCCTCGCCAACGGACCCGGCGGGCGAGAGAGCCTCTTCGAGAGCGCCGCATGCCTCTCCGACCGGCGGCTCTGCGTCGGCGCGGGCTGCGGTACGTCCGATGGCGTGGGCTGTCCCTCGTACCGCCGGAATGCCGTACGCGTCGCGCTCCAGATCACGGACGAGGACAACCAGTGCCTGGACGGTGACGCCTTCGGGGGACTCGACGACTTCGGATGCCCGGTAGTGAACACCGCCGGCGCCGCGGGCGGCCGGCTTCAGCTGAACCGCATCAACTACGTGGGCATCAACGCGACGGGCTCGACGACGTCCGCGGCCTACACGGACCTCGTCTCCCTCGCCGTCGCGGCTGGCTCGGTCGACGCCACCGGCGAGCCCTTCGTCTACAGCGGTCGCGACGAAGCGGCCGTGGACGCCATCCTCGACGGCATCCAGGAGATCGCGCAGCAGCTCGAGCTCTTCGTCGACGTGGACGCTCGGGACCTCGAGGGTGACGCCGGGGACGCGCTCCAGTTCATCGACCGGCTGGCCATCAACCTGGACGCCGAGGGCTGTGACGAGCCCGAGGTGGACCGGGTGGCCGACACCGACGACGACGGCTTCAACGACGCCTTCACCCAGCTCCCCACGGGCGTGAAGGCGTGCTGGGACATCGTGGTGCGGCCGAACCGCACCGTCCCGGCGACGCGCGAGCCTCAGGTCTTCGAGGCCGCCATCGAGGTCTTCGGCGACAGCTCGCCGCTCGATCGGCGTCGCGTCTTCTTCCTGATTCCGCCGGACAACACGCTGCCGCCGCCCGAGTGACGGCCGCGCGCGAACACACGACCTCCGGACCCGGCTGCGCGCTCGCGCGGCCGGGCCGGCGAAAGCTGGGGTAGACTGGGGCGTGCTCCGTCTCGCCCTCGCCTGCGCGCTGGTGCTCTGTGCTGCCTGCACGGAGCAGGGCGTGCTGCTGCGAGGACCCGACGGAGCCGCGCCGGCCGACTCCCTCGACGCCGACGGCGACGGCGTCAGCGACGCGCTCGAGGGCTTCGGGAGCTTCGACACCGACGGTGACGGCACGCCCGACTCGCTCGACGAGGACAGCGACGGCGACCGCATCCCGGACCGCATCGAGGGCCACCCCGTGGGCCTCGGGGGCGAGCTCCCGGATGCCGACGGCGACGGCCTGCCGGACCTGCGCGACCTCGACAGCGACGGCGACGGGCGCCTCGACCTCTTCGACGGCGCGCGCGACGGCGACGGGCGCTACCCGGACTTCGACGGGGACGGGCGGGAGGACTTCCGAGACCTCGACGACGATCAGGACTTCATCGGTGATGTGGAGGAGCTCGGGCGCTTCCCCGCCACGGCGCCGCGAGACACGGACGGCGACGGCGCGCCGGACTTCCGAGACACGGACTCGGACGACGACACCATTCAGGACTTGCACGAGGGCAGCCCCGAGGAGCCGGACGCCGACTACGACGGCCTGCCGAACCCCCGCGACCTCGACGCCGACGGCGACGGTCTCTCCGACGCCCGCGAAGCCGGCGACGAGGACCTCGCGACCCCCCCGGCGGACACGGACGGCGACCGGGTCCCGGACTTCCTCGACCGGGACAGCGACAACGACGGGCTGAGCGACGAGCTCGAGGGGCGCATGGGGAGCGACCCGCTCCGAGGGGACACGGACGACGACGGGGTCAGTGACCTCATCGAGCTGGGCGGCGGGACGGATCCCGCGGACCCCACCGACAACCCGCGCGTGCGTGGCGACTTCGTCTTCGTCGTTCCCTTCGAAGGATCGCCGGACCCCAGCGAGGACCTCCTCCGCTTCCGCACGAGCGTGCGACGCGCGGACCTCTACTTTCTCTTCGATACGACGGAGTCGATGGCGGAGGAGCTCGAGGCCTTCCGGCGCGACATCGCCCCGGGGCTTCTCTCGTCCGCCTGCGCGCGCTCGGGCGCGTCCTGCCGCGCCGACGCCGAGTGCGCCGAAGAGGAGATCTGCGGCCTGGATGGCCTCTGCGTCGAGGACCCGGGCCTCGCGGGATGCATCGCCAGCCTGCACACCGGCCTCGGAAGATACGGGGGCGGCGGCAGCAGCTACCGGAACCTGGTGTCGATTCAACCGGACGTGCGGACCACGGCGGCGCGCATCCCCGGCGCCTTCGTGAGCGACGGGGGCAAGGCGCTCTTCGAGAGCGCGGCGTGCGTCGCCGACCCCAACGCCTGCTTCGCCGCCGGGTGCGTGGATACGGGCATCGGCTGCCCGGGCTTCCGCCCCGACGCGGTGCCGGTGCTCGTCCTCGTCACGGACGGTCCGAATCGATGTGAGCGCTTCGGGGACCCCGGCTGCCTCCTCGTCAACGACCCAGCGACGGCCGGCGCCTCCCTTCAGCACGCCGGCGTGGGCTTCATCGGCGTGGATGCGGCGGACCGGCCGACGGGCGCGAGCGTCGATTTGACCCGCCTCGCGCTGGCCGCGGGAAGCGTCAGCGAGCTGGGCCGCCCCTTCGTTTACGCCGGGCGGGACGCCGACGTGGTCCCCTCGCTGCTCGGCGCGGTACGCGAGCTGGCCGCCGAGCTCCGGCTCTTCGTCGAGCTGAAGGCGACGGACCAGCCCGGGGACGCGGGGGACGCGCTCCAGTTCATCGAGCGCCTCGAAGCCGTCCCCGGAGAGGGCTGCGCGGAAGGCAGCGCGGACACGGATGGCGACGGCCTCGACGACTCCTTCCCCTCGCTGACGGTCGGCACCCCGGCGTGCTGGCGCATCGTGGTGCGCCCCAACCTCAGCGAGCCGGCGGGCCCCGAGCCCCGCCTCTTCGAGGCGGAGCTCGTGGTGGCAGGCGCGAACGGCGCCCTCGGTTCCCCGCTGGATCGCCGCCGGGTCATCTTCCTGGTCCCGGCGGACACCCGCTTCTGCGGCCCGGACGACCCTCGCCCGGACTGCAGGTGAGCCCTACTCCTCGCAGGTCTCGGGCGGCAGCGACGCCACCCAGGCGCGCAGGAGCTCGACGCCCCGGTCATGGGCGAGGGAGCGACCGAGGAGAGGCATCATGGCGCCGACCTCTTCGGTCTCCGTGCGGAAGACCAGGATGGACTCGTCCGGGTTGCCCGGGACGATGTCGTAGGTGAGGCCACCGTTGCCTTCGCCGGCGCTGCCTGGGCGCTTGCAGAAGCCGAGGCGGAAGGTGTCCTCGTTGTCGTAGTTGAGGAAGAGCTGGCTCGTCTGGCCCTGCACGCCGCGCGGGTTGTGGCAGTGGGCGCAGTTCACGTCGAGGTAGTCCCGGGCCGCGTGGTCCAGATCCTCGGGCGCGACGGCCGCGAGACCGCTCTCCTCGATGGGGCTGAAGTCCATGGCCGCCGGCACCTCGGTGAGGGCCGGGAGCCCCGTGAGCATGCCGAGCTCCGCGAGGTAGTCGAGCTGGTTGCGGAGCCCGACGCCGGGACCGAAGTCGAAGGTCCGGTTGAGGTTCCGGGCCTTGGGACCGATGGGCGTGAAGAAGGTCTCCTCGCCGCCGGCCGTCGTCTGAAGCGCGTGGCACGCGCCGCACTGGTTCCGCTGCGGGACGAGGTAGTTCGCCGTACGGGTCTCGCCTTCCGTATCGACGAAGTCGATGGCGCGCACCTCGCCGGATGGCGAGAGGAGGGCGTCCTGCTGCGCCTCGTCCCAGATGTAGGGCCAGTTCTCCCAGCCATCCTCGGCGTGGATGAGCACGCGGGTCTCGATGACGTTGCGGGCCACGTCGGGCTCACGGAAGTCCGCCGGGTAGGAGAAGCTCTTGACGATGGCCGAGCCCACGGGGAGCTCGAGCACGCCCTCGGCCGTGTAAGTGACGGTGGCGCCCTCCGGCAGGTAGAGCGCCCGATCCTTGACCGCGAAGTCGCTGAAGAGCGGCGTGTTCAGGTCGTAGGGGACGACGCGCTCGTTGTACTCGAAGGTGCCGGCGACGGCGTCCCAGCGGAGCAGGTTGAGCTCCGAGAGGCGCGCCGGCGCCCGCGACGCCGTGGGGTCGACGCGCACGGGACCCGAGAACGAGCTCGGCGCGTCCTCCCCGCCGCACGCGGCGAGGAGGAGGGTGAACGCGAGGAACGTACGCATCGATGGTCTCGCCATGCTGGAAGATGGAGCCGCGCGCTCAGGGGAGCTGCGGCAGGCTCACCTCGGCCACCGGCCCGCCCTCGAGGGCGTCGCAACCGAAGGGCCCGAAGGGCGCCGTGGCGCCGGCGAGGATGGGCGCAGGCGCGTTCTCGAGGTTCAGGAGGCCGAGCGTGCCCGCGGTGTTCCCGCCCACGCAGAGGCGGTTGTCGTTGCTGTTCCGCTCGAGGTCCATGGCGTCGAAGGTCGACTCGCCGATGTTGTCGTACACGACCGAGTCCACCGGGCCGTCGACCTCGCCGTAAAGGAAGGCGATGAGCGTGCCGAGCATGTTCGTCGTCGAGGGGCTCGCGCCGGAGCCCGTATGCATGTTGTTCGCGATGACGATGTTCTCGCTGCGGAAGTTGCTCCAGGTGCCGTCGGACGTGCCGGGAAGCAGCGCGAGGTCGCCGAAGTCTCCGATCATCTCGGTCTCGACGAGATCCCAGGCCGAAGCATCGCCCTCGATGACCAGGCCGCTGATGATGGCGATGTCGAGGGTCCGGTTGTTCTCGTAGCGGTTGTTCGTGATCTCGACGCGGCGCGAAGCCATGGCGAAGGTGCCTGTGCCCGGGGGAATCTGGGCGACGGTACCGCCGGGCGCGAAGTTGTCCCGGTTGTTGTTGATGATCCTGTTGTCGCGGAGGCGCACGTCTCGGCCGACGATGGGGTTGCCCGGAAGGTCGAAAACGACGATGCCGCCGGTGTTGTCCTCGGCGAGGTTGCCGTAGACGTCCGCGTACTGCGTGTTCTCGATCTCGAGGCCGGCCACGTTGCCGCGCACCTCGTTGTTCCGGACGATCACGTTGATGCACTGGCCCACGTAGAGGCCGGCGTCCGAGGCGTTCTCGGCGAAGCTGTCCTCGACGAGCACGTTCTGCGACTTCACCGGGTAGATGCCGTAGGCGCCGTTGTTCATGTCGCCCTCGTTGGTCCAGGTCGCCCGGATGCGGCGGAAGGTGACCCCGTCGCTGTCCTCGACGCGGATGCCGTCCTTCGGCGCGTCGAGCACCGTCAGGTCCTGCACCAGGAAGTCGTCGCCGACCACGTCGACGCCGTTGAACTGCGTGGTGCCGCTGCCGAAGGCGAGCACCGTCTCCTCGATGCCCTGACCGATGAGCGAGATGCCGTTCGCGCGAATGGTGACGGCGTTGTCGAACTCGAAGGTGCCGGCGCCGAGCACGAGGGTGGTGTCCGGCTCGAGGAGGTTGACCTCGGCGATGAGCGTCGCGGCGTCGGCGATCTCGACGCAGTTGGCGCTCGTCACCTCCGAGGAGGCGCAGCTGAGGTTCGCGAAGGCGCCCGAGGTGCCCTCGCCGCCGTCGTCACCGCAGCCGGCCAGGCCGCTCAGGGCGACCAGCAGTCCCAAGAAAAAGCTCTTCTTCATCGCGTGCTCCACTCGCGCTCTCGGCGCTCGGTGCGGCGCGGGTCCCCACCCGCGCCTTCGGAATGTGACGATGCCCGGGCACCCCGCCCAGGGACCTTCACATACCAGCGGTATGCGATATGTTGCGGGCGTGCGTCAAGGCGAAGTCACGCAGGGAGCTTCCGAGGGCGCCCTGGATGCGCCCCGCGACGCGGCGGAGGCGACCCGGGCGCTGCTCCTCGAGGTCGCGCGGCGGACCTTCTCGCGGAAGGGCTACGCGGGGACCTCGCTCCAGGACATCGTGGGGCCGGCGGGGCTGACGAAGGGCGCGCTCTACCACCACTTCAAGAGCAAGGCGGACCTCTTCGAGGCCGTCTACGTGGAGCTCGAGGAGGAGCTCACGGTGCGGGTCCGGGCTGCGCTCGCCGCGTCCGCGGACGACGCGCAGAGCCAGCTCGCCGCGGCGCTGGATGCGTTCTTCGAGGCGAGCGCCGAGCCCGCGTATCTCCGCGTGGTGCTCGAGGAGGCGCCGGTGGTGCTCCGCCAGCGGACGCGGGCCATCGACCGCGCCATCGGCCTCGAGCTCGTGTCGGCGCTCATGGAGCAGCTCATCGCCGCCGGAGAGGTCCCGCCCCTTCCCGTCGAGGCGCTCGCGGGCATCCTGCTCGCAGCGACCGGGGACGTCGCCCTCGAGATGGCGAGCCGCGGCGAGTCCGCACGCCGCGACGGCCGCGCCGTCATCGACGCGCTCTTCGCGGGTCTCCGGCTGCTGGCACGGGAGCCCGCGCCTTGAGGTCCGCGCTGCTCCTCGCGGCGTGCCTGGCGTGCGCGCCGGACCCCGCGCCGGGCCTGGACGCCGGCCCCGACTGCAGCGCCATCGGCTGCCTCTCCTCGCTCGAGCTCACCTTCGACCACGCGCTCGACCTCGGCGAAGGCCCCTATCGCCTGGAGGTGACGCTGCCCGGCGGGCCGGCGCCGCGCTGCACCGTGGGCCCCGAGAGCGAAGGCGAGACCAGCTGCTTCGGCTTCCGCTTCGCGAACGTGCGCTGGGACGCGACGCAGATCGTCGTGAGCCTCCAGCAGCCCTTCAGCGTGACGCCGGAGAATCCGACGGGGGCGCCATTGGCCTCGGCGGACTTCGCGCTCGAGCGCGGCGGCGCCACGCTGAGCGAGGGCAGCCTCGCCATCGACGCCGGAGAGGAGCAGCGGCCCAACGGCCCGCTCTGCCCGCCCACGTGCTGGCAGGCCACCGGCACCGCGGAGCTCTAGGCGGCGCGCATGCGGGCGGCGAGCTCGTCGCCGAGGCGCATGCCCTCGTCGACGACCGCGCTGACCTGGTCGCTCACGAGGCCGAAGCGCTCGTGGGCGGTGACGACGAGCGCATCGCGCTCCTCGTCGGGCTCGCCTTCCCCGAGGCTCGCGACGAGGCGCACCGAGAGCGGCACCTCCTTCGCGTCGGGGACGTGATGGTCGCCGAGGGCCGCCACCAGGTTCGGCGGAAAGCCCCACTTCTCGGCGACGAAGCCGCCGATGCTGGCGTGGTCGAAGCCGAAGAGGTCGAGCTCCCGCGCCGTCAGATCTCCGCCCTCGTGGCGCCAGGCGTCGAGCACGCGGGCGTAGGGCTCGCCGTGGACCTCCGCGAGCAGCGGCACGGCCATGTCCTGGAGCAGCGACGCCGTGAAGGCCTCGGCCTTCCGGCCGGGCTCGAGGGCCTCGGCGAGGCGCTTGGCCGTCGTCGCCCGCCGCGCGCTCGCGCGCCAGAAGCGTCCGCTGTCGAAGGAGGGGCTCGGGTGCTCCGGGAGAAGCCGCGGCACCGCGACGCTGAGCACGAGGGCCTCGACCTCGCCGCGCCCGAGGAGCGAGACCGCGTGGCCGACGTCGCGGACGGGGTGCCGGAGCGCGTAGGCCGTGGAGCCAGCGAGCGCGAGGAGCCGGGCGCAGAGCCCGGGGTCCACGGCGAGGCGCTCGGCGATGCCCGCCATGGTGAGCGAGGGGTCCCGGAGCGCCGAGAGCGAGTCGAGCACGGTGCCCGGGAACGAGGGGAGCGTGAAGTCGCCGAGGGCGCCCTTCACCTGCGCCTTCGCGCGTCTCCGGCCGAGCCAACCCATCGTCCCGTCCCGTCTATTCGGCCCGCCGGGCCATCTTGTTGGTGAAGATGCTGAGCAGGCCCCCGAGCAGTAGGTAGCCGATGCTCACCTCGACCATCACGAGGGCCTGGCCGGCCACCGTGGCCGGCGTGATCTCCCCGAAACCCAACGTCGTCAGCGTGACGAGGCTGAAGTAGTAGGGCGCGAGCCAGGTCTCGTGGGCGTAGTCGAGCGGGAGGTCCCGGAAGAGGCGTCCGAAGAGCGCCACCACCATCGCGACGAGCATGGCCCAGCGCCCGAGGCTCCGGCCGCAGTCGCTGCTGAGCCACCACAGCATGTAGAGCGTGCGGTGAAAGCGGCTCTGAGATCGGAACTCCTCGAGGTAGTTCTCGTCGAGCACGTGGCGGCGCACGAGGTAGGCGCCGGCGAAATCGACGTCGCGCACGTCGGCCCGCAGGAAGCTCGCCCGCGCGAAGCCACGAAGGCCCCGGAGCCGGGCCCCGCGGAAGTCGGCCTCGACGAAGCGCGCGCCGGCGACCTCGGCGCCGACGAGGTCCGCGTCGCGCAGATCGGCGCGGCTGAGCTCGGCGTCCTGGAGCTGCGCGCCGGTGAGCGTGGTCCCCGCGAGGGAGGCGGAGCGGAGGTCCGCGCCCCGAAGGATCGCCCCGACGAAGCTCGCGCCCGGCGCCTTCAGGCCGAAGGCGCGGACGCCGCCGAGGGACGCTCCGCCGAAGCCCGCGCGGCTCGCGCCGGTGAGCGTCGCGCCGAGGAGCGCGGCCGCGGTCAGCGTGGCCTCGCTGAGGTCTGCGCCGCGGAGGTCGGCGTGGACGAGGCGCGCTCCCCGCAGGTCCGCGCCCGCGAGGTTGGCGTCGCGAAGGTCGGCGCCCGTCAGGTCCTCGCCGGCGAGGGACGCCCGCGCGAAGCCGGCCCCGCGCAGGTCCGCGCCCGGCCCGGGGGCCGGCGGATCCACGACGCGAAGCGCGGGCGGAGAGGAGGCCCGCGCGGCCGGGTAGAGGGACGCCACCTTCATGGGAACGGCCGCCGGTGCCCCGAAATGAACGTGAGGGCGCCCCACTGGTGCGTCCGCGAGGAAGGTCCTAAGGCTCCGCCATGCCGCAAGCCTACGAGGCAAGCCTGGCGGGATGGGGCAACCACCCGCGCCTCCGCTGCGTCGTCACGCGGCCGGAGCGCCGCCGGGAGCTCCAGCGCGTGCTCGATGCACGAGGAACGCTCGGTCGGGGCCTCGGGAGGAGCTACGGCGACGCCGCGCTGAACGACCGCGGGACCGTGATCGACATGACGGGCCTCGACCGCTACCTCGCCTTCGACGAGGAGCGCGGCGAGCTGCGCGTCGAAGCCGGTGCGAGCCTCCGGCAGATCATCGACGACTTCGCCCCCCGGGGCTTCTTCCCGCGCATCGTCCCCGGGACGAAGTTCGTGACCGTGGGCGGGTCCATCGCCAACGACGTGCACGGCAAGGCGCATCACGTGGACGGCTGCATCTCCGAGAGCGTGGTCGACCTCGACCTGCTGCTCGCCGACGGAAGCGTCCGTCGCTGCAGCCGCGACGAGAACGCCGAGCTCTTCTGGGCGACGGTGGGCGGCATGGGGCTCACGGGCCTGGTGCTCGCCGCGACGCTCCGCCTCCGGCGCATCGAGACGACCTACTTCCGGCAGAAGGCCATCCGCGTCGGCAACCTCGAAGAGATGGTCGCGGCCCTCGACGAGCACGACCGGCAGCATCGCTACAGCGTCGCCTGGGTGGACCCCATGGCGAAGGGCGAACGCCTCGGCCGCGGCGTGCTCACGGTGGGGGACCCCGCGAGCCTCGAAGACCTGCCCGCGGCAAAGCGATACAAAGCGCGCGCCGTGAGCCCGCCGAGCCCGCTGGTGGTGCCGCTGGAGATGCCGAGCTTCGCCCTGAACTCGACCACCGTGCGGCTGCTCGACGTGGTCATCGAGCAGATGCAGGCCGGGGCCGGAGCGCTGGCGCACTACGAGAAGTTCTTCTTCCCCTTGGACTTCGTCGGGGAGTGGTGGCGCGGCTACGGCCCGAAGGGCTTCATCCAATACCAGTTCGTGATCCCGCTGGACGACGGGCTCCGGCGCATGCGCGGGATCCTGGAGCGCATCGTCGCGAGCGATCAGGTCCCTTTCCTGAACGTGCTCAAGAAGTTCGGGAAGGCGAACCCGGCGCCGCTCAGCTTCCCCTTCGAGGGGTACACGCTGGCCATCGACTTCCCCGTGCGGCCGGGCCTCGGTGAGCTCACCCGCGACCTGGACGCCCGCGTGCTCGACGCGGGCGGACGCCTCTACCTGGGCAAGGATTCGATGATGGACGCCGCGACGATGGCGGCCATGTATCCGCGCCTCGAGGAGTGGCGCGCCGTGAAGAAGAGCGTGGACCCGGACGGCGTGTTCACCTCGAACCTCGCGCGGCGCGTAGGGCTGGCGTAGGGGGCCTTCTTTCGGTCGGAGGGGACCCGTGGCCTGCCGGCAGGGGCGAGCCTTTTTCCCGCGGGCAGGTATAGGGGAACGGGAGTCGCGCGAGCCCCTATTGCCCCCCGTCAGGTCGGGTCGAAGGGCGAAGGGTAGAGGCCGAAGTTGAGCGTCGTGCGCGCGTGCTCGCGCTGGCGCGGGGTCTCATACGCCTCGTCGAGGCGAAGGCTCAGCGTCTGGGCGAGGCGCCAGAGCACCTTCACGCCCACGACCTGGTCGTGCTGGACCACGCCGTGGAAGGCCTGGCAGGGGAGCTGGAGAATCCGGCAGTGGTCCTTCGCGCGCACCGTGGCGGTGCGCGGCCGCTGGTTGAGGAGCGCCATCTCGCCGAAGTGCGCGCCGGTCGCGAGGGAGGCCAGCTTCACCTCGTCGCGAAGCACCTCCACCTCGCCCTCGACGATGACGTAGAGCCCATCCGTCACGTCGCCCTGCTCGACGATGAGCTCCTCGGGGGCGAAGACGTGGCTCTCGAGGCACGCGCAGAGCTGGCTCAGCTCGCGCATGCTGAGCTCACAGAAGAGGTGGATGCGGCGGAGCGTCGCGAGGTCCGCGATCTTCTGCGAGACGCGATGCTCTTCGTTCGGCGGGGCCGCCACCATGCGGACGGCGAGGGCCGTGATGTTGTCGTCGCCGCCGCGCTCGTTGGCGAAGTCTACGAGGCGAGCGGGGAGCCCCGCGAAGTCGCCCGCGGCGAGCGCATCGAGGAGCTCGCGGCCCGCGGGCCCCACGTATTGGTGAAGCCCGTCGCTGCAGAGCAGCAGCGTGTCGCCGGGGATCACGTCGAAGGGGAGCGTGTCCACGAGCACGCTGGCCTGCGGCCCGACGGCGCGCGTCAGCACGTTCCCGTGCGGGCTGTCGGCAGCCTGGTCCGCCGTGATCACCCCGGCACGAAGCGCTTCGGCGACGAAGGTGTGGTCATGGGAGAGCTGGTGAATCTGCCCGTCGCGCGCGAGGTAGAGGCGGCTGTCCCCGACGTGCGCGAGCACGGCGCGGCTCCCGCGGAGGAGCAGCACGGTGCAGGTCGTGCCCATGCCCCGCTTTCGGTGGTCCGCGCCGCCACCACCGTGGACGAAGGCATTGGCCGCGGTGATCGCCTCCCTCAGGCCAGCCTCCCAGCCCGCCGGGTCGTCCGCCGCGAAGCGCGGATCGCGCGTTACCGCTTCGCGCACCGTCTCGGCGGCCTGCCGAGAGGCCACCTCGCCGGAGGCGTGCCCTCCCATCCCGTCGCAGACCACGTGCAGGCCGAGCTCCCGGTCGCTCAGGAAAAAGTCCTCGTTGTGCTCCCGCGTCCGCCCCACGTCGGTGAGGCCCGCGGCTTCGATCGCCGTTCCCACGCCCCGGACCTTACGGGATCCCGGCCCGGAACTCCCTCACCTCCTTGGAAGCCGGGGGCGTGGTAGCCTGCCGGCGTGAGCGCGGACACGAGCTCGCCCTCGAACGGGTCGCCTCAATCCGCGCGGCCGGGCAGCCCCGCGGACGAAGACCTCGTCGGGCGGACCCTCGCCGGCCGCTACCGCATCGAGGCGCGCCTGGCGGCGGGGGGCATGGGCGTCGTCTACCGCGCGGAGCAGGAGCCGCTCGGGCGCCCCGTCGCGCTCAAGGTGCTCAAGCCGCCGGGCGACCGCGGCATGAAGCGCCAGTTCGTCGAGCGCTTTCTGCTCGAGGCCGCGTCCATGGCGCAGCTCCAGCACCCGAACACCGTGGTCATCCACGATTACGGCGAGGACGAGGGCGTCCTCTACTTCACGATGGAGTACCTGGCAGGCGAGACGCTGACCCAGCGCGTGCGACGCCTCGGTCCCCTCGAGCCGGAAGACGCCATCCACGTGGCCATTCAGGTCGCCAGCTCCCTCGGCGACGCGCACGGCATGGGGCTCGTGCACCGGGACCTGAAGCCGGGCAACGTCATGCTCCTCGAGCGCGGCGGGGACCGGCTCTTCGTGAAGGTGCTCGACTTCGGCCTCGTGAAGATCGTGGGCGAAGAGGCCCAGAGGCAGCTCACGCAGAGCGGCATCATCCTCGGCAGCCCCCGCTACATGGCCCCGGAGCAGGTCCGTGGGCAGTCGCTCGGTCCCGCGGCGGACGTCTACGCCTTCGGCTGCCTGCTCACCTTTTTGCTGACCGCGCGGCCGCCCTTCCCGAAGGGTGGGCCCTTCGAGGCGATGCGCGCTCACGTCTACGAGGACCCTCCGGCCCTGCGCGACCTCGACCCGCACTGCATCGCGGGCGAGCGCCTCGAGGCCGTCGTCGCCCGGTGCCTGCAGAAGGCGCCGGAGGAGCGCTACACCACCATGGGGGAGCTCGCGGACGCGCTCCGGCACGCGGCGCTCGCGCCCCGCATCGCCGCCGCGAGCGGGCTCGACCTCCAGGTCACCTTTCAGCGTTCGAGCACGTCGAGCGCGCCGCACGCGGTCGAGGTCCCCACCATCGAGGGCCTCGCCGCGGGCTCGCTCTCTGGCGGGGACGCGAGGCCAGCGGGCGCGCTCGCCGAGGACGAGCTCGCGGCGGACGGTGAGACGAGCCGCAAGGAGACCACGCCCCTCGGGGCGGCGCCGCTCCCGTCGATGCAGGTCGAGCTGCCCCGCGCGGCCGCGGGGCTTCACGGTCCCTCGCGCGCGCCGCTCGGCGCGGCGACGCTTCCCGATGGCGGACCCGTGGAAGGCCCCGAGGTCGCCGACGCATCGAGCGGGTGGAGCGTCGCCCTCGGGGAAGCGACGCAGGCCTGGCAGCGCTTCCGGGTGCGCATCCTCCTGGCGGCCGCCGCCATGATCGCGCTCCTCGCGGCCGTCTCCCTCGCCCTCTTCCTCCCCGGCGGGCCACTCGGCGTACCCCTCCCGCCGGAACGAGCGCCGGCGCGCGCGACGACGCCCGTCCTACGTCCGCCACCGGAAGCGCCCGGCGCACCGCCCGCCGCCGTCGCGCCCCCCGCGACCCACGACACCTACCCGGTGCGTATTCGCTCGGAACCGACCGGGGCCGAGGTGCTGCACGAAGGCGTCGTGCTCGGGGATACGCCGCTGGCCCTCGACGTGCCCGCGGATGCGCGGTGGACCCTGGAGCTCTCGCGGGCCGGCTACGAGACGCGTACCGTCACCATCGTGGGCACACCACCCGAGGGCAGCCACCCGGACGCGATGCGCGAGCTGCGCGTCACGCTACTCGAGGCGAGCGACCGGCATGCGCGCCGGCGCGATCGTCGCCCGAACGAGCCCGTGCTCGAGGAGCCGGAGCCCACGGAGACCGTCGTGCCGGAGGAGCCTCCGACCACCCAGACGATTCGCGACCCCTGGGAGCGGTGACGGCCGCGGGTCAGGGCGCGGGCGGCGAGGGTGTCAGCGACCGAATCCAGCGCTCGATGAGGTCGAGGCCGTCCGGGTCGACGATCTCCGTCCCGAGTGGGGGCATCTGCACCGCGCGCTCCGGGTCGCGGACGCGCATGCGCCGGAAGAGCGTGCTCTCGAGCGGCGCGCCGGGGACGACGCGGATGGTGGCGGCGGGCAAGCCCTCTTCGGGCTCCTCCGGCGCGAAGTACGAGCCGGCGACGTCGACGGCGGTCAGGTACGTCGGGGAGTCCCCGGCCCGGGCGAGCCCCGCGTCGAGGCGCAGGTTCATGCCGGCCTGAGGAGCCTCGCCGCCGTGGCACATGCCGCAGTTCACGTGCAGGTAACCGAGCGCGTCGGCCTCGACCGTCGCGCCGGGGATCCCACCCTGCCCGGGAAGCACCGAGGGCGTGAGGAAGCCGTCGGCGTTGAGCGTACGGAGGTTGATGCTCCCCTCGCGCTCGTGGTCGAGCTGGATCGTCCCGAAGCCGAGCACCTGGTCCACCGAGCCTCCGCCGTTGTGGCAGTCGACGCAGGCGCCCACGGAGGGAATGTCGTGGGCCGTGCCGAGGGCATCCTCCACGCCGGCGAAGACCTCCGTCGCGCCGGTCCCGGCCTCGTTCCAGGCGTAGGTGCGCCAGGTCCACGCCGTGATGCCCTCGCCCTCACGCTCCTTGCGGTAGAGGCGGGTCTCGATGCGCCGGCCGTCGACGGTGAAGGTCTTCCAAAAGGTCGTCCCGACGGGATAGCGCCACTCGTCGAGGTCCGTGGTGTCGATTGTGGAGCCCTCGGGAATGAGCACGTGGCGCTCCTTCCCGGCGCTGTCCGTCCAGAGCCAGTACTCCGGCTCGTAGGGCATGACCCCCTCGGCGAGGATGCTGCACTCGCCGTCGACGTAGAGCCCCGGCGGCCCCTGGCAGCTCCCGGAGATCTCGGGACCCTGATCGGTCGCCATTTCCTCGGCGTCTACACCTTCGTCCCGAGCCATGTCCGTCGTAGTCCCCATCTCTGGAGGCCCGAAATCGGGTAGCGTCGGCCGTTCGTCACCGCAGCCGGTCGCTCCGATGAGGCCAAAAGCCGCGACGGCGGCGACGAATGAGGCGCTTTTCATGGCTTCGAGTTTGAGCGTAGCGGAAAAATACGACAAGGTACGACTGCGTGGTTTCTTCCGAACAGCCACGTCTAGGGGCTACCGTCGGCGAGGATCGACGAGGCTGCAAGTCTCACGCGCGGCCCCGGCAAGAAGGTTGGAGAACCTCATGCGGAACCATCGGTGGATTTGGACTGGGTTGAAGGCGGCGGCGATGGGACTCGCCCTCGCGCTCGCGACGCCCGCGTTCGCAGCGGCGCAGAACGACGAGGGGCCGCAGACGCGGAACTACGACGAGAGCCTCGACCAGGCCGCTCGCCTCACCTTCCAGCGCGCCCGCGAGGCGTTCGTGAACGGGGACTACGAGGAGGCGCTTCGTCTCTTCCGGCAGGCCTACGAGCTCAGCCCGCGCCCGGTCCTGCTCTACAACATCGCCGCGACCCTCGACCGGCTCCGCCGCGATGCCGAGGCCGTGGAGGCGCTCCAGGCCTACCTCGAGGCGGACCCCGATGCGCCCGAACGGCAGGAGATCGAGGCGCGCATTCGCGTGCTCCAGGCCGGCAGCGCCGAGCGCGAGGCCGAGGCCGAGGCCCGGGACGCCCAGCAGCGCGAGCGGGAGGCCGAGCTCGACGCGGAGCGCGAGCGCCTCGCCGCCGAGGACGCCGCGCGCCGCGAGGCCGCGGAGACCGAGGGCGAGCGCGATGGGCTCCACCCCGCCGTCTTCTGGGTGACCGCGGGTGCCGCGCTCGCCGTGGGCGGCGTGGCCGCCTGGTCGGGCTCGGACGCCAGCTCCCGCGACGACGACTACCGGAACCTGGCCGCGGAAGCCGTCGCCCGTGGGGCGACCGCCGCGGACGTCGAGGAGGTCGACGAGGCGCTGACGGAGGTCGAAAGCGCGCAGCTCCGCACCAACCTCCTCATCGGCATCGGCGGATCGCTGGCCATTGGCGCCGTCGTCCTCGTCTTCTTCACGGACTTCGGCGGCGAGGACGACGAGAGCGCCGAAGCCCGCCGTTCCCGCACGCTGCCGCAGGTCGCGGCGGGCCCCGAAGGCTTCGTGGTCGGAGCGACCCACCGATTCTGAGCGCTTCACGATGCATCGCAACGCACCTCATCCTCTGCTTCTCGCGGCCGCCCAGCTTGGCGGCTGCTCCATCGTCGACTTCGGGCCTCTGAACGACGTCATCGACGCGTCGACACAGAACCCCGACATGACGCGCGTCGACGGCCCCGCCCCGGACCTGGACGAGGACATGGGCGTCGAGGGACCCGTCGCCGTGGACTTCTGCGGTGACGACACGGCCTTCGTGATCACCGAGACCGTCGAGCAGCTCCGCGTCGACACGCGTGAGCTCCAGAACCGCGAGACGCCGACCTGCGCGCCGAGCGGCGGCCGCGACGGCTTCTTCGCCCTCGACGTCCAGGCCGGCGAGTACTGGCACTTCCACCTCGCCGTCGATCCCTCCGTCGCGGACCAGGAGGACCTCAACCCGGTGCTCTACCTTCTCCAGGAGGACTGCGACGAGCGCCGCTGCGACGCGAGCCGGCTCTCGAACGCCTGCGAGGTCGCGCCCGGCGGCGCCACGGCCTTCCGCGACGAGCACTTCGCCTTCATCCCGAGCGCGCCGGGCCGCTGGTACATCGGCATCGACGACGAGGGGAACAACGCCGGCGGCGTCTACCGCCTCGACGCGATTCGCCCGTCCTGCGGCGACGGGATGCGTGACCACGGCGAGTCCTGCGAGGGCGAGGAGTTCTGCAACATCGACTGCCGCTTCGAGCTGAGCGCGATGAACTCGAACGAGGCGCAGAACGAGCCCAACGACAACCGGGAAGAGGCGAACGCGCTCTCACTGACGGCGAATGGTGACGGCTCGACGGGCATCGAGATCTCCGGGGACATCGGGCCTTCGGCCGTGATCTGCGACTACCCGGACGTCTTCACCCTCGACGTACGTGACAACGGCAGCCGCATCGAGGTGAACCCGCTCGAGCCGAACAGCGAGCCCTGCACCGACGGATCGACGGACGACTACCAGTTCGACCTCTTCCTCGAGGACGCAGCGGGGAACGAGCGCGTCGGGCGCGCGGTGGACGCGAACCGCTGCCCGGTGATCGACGAGTCCGACCTGCCGGCAGGTCGCTACTTCGTCCGGATCAGCGACAAGCGCACCGACGCGAGTCGGCCCATCAACTATCGGCTCCGGTTCCGCGTATCGTCGCGGTGAGGGCATGGAGGGGCCGGCGGCCCGCGAGGAAGGGGAGGGAGATGCACGAGATGCACCGAGGATGGCGCGCCGGACCGCTCGTGGGCCTCATGGCTGCCGGCGCGGTGCTGCTGGGCGCACCGCCGCCAGCGGCTGCGTTCGAGACGAACGTCACCCGCATCCCGCGCGTGGTCACCGCGACCAGCAGCGCGGGCGTGTCCCGGCCCTGCATCACCTGCCACAACAACGCCGACGGCGGCTCTGGCTGCGTGGCCGGCGGAGGGGCGACGCCCTGCCTGAACCCCTTCGGCATCGACTTCCGCGGCAACCGTCTCGTCTGGGACCGGACGCTGAGCGACCTCGACTCCGACGGCGACGGCTTCCGGAACGGTGAGGAGCTTCAGGACCCCGAGGGTCTCTGGCGACCCGGCGACCCGGCTCCCGGCGTCGACGCCTGCGTGACCCCGCCCGGGAACGCCCTCTTCTCCCCCGGCGACGACGATGACGACGGCGACGGCTTCTGCTGCTTCGGCGAAGACCTCGACGGCAACGGCGACTGCACGGGCGCCGGCGAGAACCTGAGCGGCGTCGACTGCGACGAGACCAAC
>ERZ1740059.259-NODE-259-length-29495-cov-6.223064_pt1 | contig 29495 bp, 28 predicted proteins | sample MGYA00581744_ERZ1740059 | MGnify/ENA primary metagenome ERZ1740059 (study PRJEB43018, sample SAMN04849738) | marine metagenome | isolation source: floating plastic debris | place: Pacific Ocean | collected 2008-08-28 | study: EMG produced TPA metagenomics assembly... | reverse complement strand
ACGCGGACATAGTCGACTTCCATACGGGCCGGGAAGGCGGCGTCATCTATGCCTTGCTGGCCGCCCCAGCCGCCGACCGCGACATTCAGCAAAAGGAAATGGGCGCGGTCAAACGGCCATTCGCCAAAGCCCTTGTCGCCTTTGGGATAGCGGAAATAGGGCGTGCCATCGACCGCGACGAGGATATCGGTTTCGGTCCAGAGCAAGCTGTGCGTATGGAAGCCACCGCACGCCGTTGGCGAGTCATAGCTGGCGCCGAATTGCGTGCCGAGCGTATGATTATTGTCGCGGGTGTGCACCGTGGCGTGGAACTGGTTCGCGTCCCAGCCGACATATTCCATAATATCGATCTCGCCATCATCCGGCCAGGTGAAGCCGCCCTCCGGTAGCGTCCAGATGGCGGGCCAGAGGCCGCGGCCGCAGGGCAGTTTGGCGCGGATTTCGAAATAGCCATATTGCCAGGCCGCCAGGCCTTCGGTGATTAGGCGGGCGGAAGTGTAGCCCTGGCCGCCAGTGTCGGGGAAGGTTTCGGCGGGCACCGGCTCTTTGCGCGCTTCGATGATCAGGTGGCCATTCTCGACACGGGCATTCTCAGGCCGCGCGGCGCTGTAATACTGCAGCTCGTCATTATACCAGCCTGCCGCATTGCGATGCGTGTCATAGCCCCACCTGGTCTGATCGGGCGGGCCATCGGTCTCAAACTCATCGGCCCAGACCAGCGCATAGCCGTCCGGCAGGCTCAAAGTCTCTGGCAACGGCTCAGGCGGAGTTGCACAAGATGAAACGGCCATGGCCAACCCACTCAAAGCAAAACAGAAACGCATCATGGAGTCGGCATAGCGCAGGGCGACTCAGGCGCAAATGGGTAATCTGAACAGACCATGACTGAATTCGGATTTTCTGGTCACAAATAAGGTTAAAATGCCTTAATGGCAGCCGGGTCATCGCCTTGTTTCACATCGATACTCTTTCCCATCGAACAGCGAATGGGAGAACGCCCCTCATGAAAATTACCAGCCTATCTGTCGCCAGTGTCGTCGCCGCAGCCGCGGTCGCGTTCGGCGCCCACGCCAAAACCAAACCCAGCCCTGAACCGATTGCGGATACCCCGATTATGAAAGCTGTTTCCTCCTATATTCTCCTCGACCGGACAGGCTCCATGTCTGACATCTGGGACGAGGCCCTCGGCTCGGTCAACGCCTATGCCGAAGCCATTGGCAAAGTCGAAGACGGCGAAGCCGATGACCTTGAAACCTCCGTGACCCTTGCCGTGTTCGACCACCAGGAAGGCTTCCAGTTCGACGTCTTGCGGACCAATGTGGAGCCCGATGCCTGGACCACGGTCACCAATGATGAAGTCAGCCCCCGCGGCATGACCCCTTTGTTTGACGCCATTAACCGGACCATCACCATGGCCGAGGCCGATAATCCTGAAAAAGCGGTGATCGTGATCATGACCGATGGCCATGAGAACTCCTCCCGCGAAGTGACCCGCCAAGGGGCGAAAGCCGCCCTCGACCGGGCCGAAGCGCGCGGCTGGGAAGTGGTCTTCCTCGGCGCCGAATTTGCCAGCTTTGGCGATGCTGATGCGGTTGGCGTCGATCGTTCCAAGCAAATGGCGGTGAGCGCCGGTACCTTGTCCCTGACGCAGGAACGCCTGGCCAAGAAAGCCCGTGACTATGGCAAGGGCGAAGAAGCCGAGATTGTCTTTGACGCTGAAGACCGCGCCCTGGCGGAAGAAGAAGACGTCAAGGACCGCAAAGGCAGCAACCGATAACCTCACTGTGTGAGTGAGCTTCCCCGCAGGCTCGGGACGTGACGCGGGTGAGAGGAAGGCGCAGGGTATTTCCCTGCGCCTTCTGTCTATTTCCGGCTGACTTATAATCACCGCGCGTGGTGACCTCAAATTTTAGTCATCACAGGCTGTGCTCGCTTGCTTGGAAGCAAAACCTGGCGCAGCGTATTCAATTCGAAATTGTTATCTTTGTTTTAGTCGAAGTTAAGCAATGGCCGGTTTATAGAGAGCGATCAGTCTGACGGAGGCCTGAATGACGAATGCGCGTGGGTGGAGAATGCGGGACGCCGCGACCGTTGTCGCGGTTGTGGTCGCCACCGGTTTAGTCGCTGCTTGTGGCGGTGGCGGCAGCGGTAGCACAAGCGGTGGCGGCGCGTCATCCGTGTCACCGCCTCCGCCCCCTCCACCACCACCTCCTCCTCCGCCACCACCTCCTCCGCCGCCGCCTCCTGCGTCATCTGTCCAGATTTCGGGTCAAATCACGTGGGACAAGGTCCCGCACCAAAGCGATTTTACGGGCTTGGATTACAACGCGATTACGCAAGAGCCTGCGCGCGGGGTTACCGTCCAGGCTGTGAATGGCTCCGGCACCGTATTGGATACCGATACAACCGACGATTCTGGCGGCTATGCGGTCAACGTAGACCCGGACATAGATGTTCGTATCCAAGTGCGCAGCGAGTTGATGCAAACCACGGGCGCGACCTGGGACATTCAAGTATTGGACAATACCAGTTCGAATGCGATCTATCTTCTCGCTGGCAGTCTAACCAATTCTGGCACCTCCAATTCGACCCGAAGCTTGAATGCCGCTTCTGGCTGGGATGGCACCAGCTATTCCGGGACCCGTGCAGCGGCACCGTTTGCAATTTTGGATACGATGTATTCGGCGGTGAGAAGCGTAGCAGCGGTCGATCCAGATGTTGTGTTTCCTGAGCTTGATGTGCTGTGGAGCGTCAACAATGTTCCTGTGAGCGGTAATGTGAGCGATGGTGAGATCGGAACGTCATCCTATACACGATCGGCTGGCGGAACGCCGACGATTCGCATTCTTGGCGCCGCAAACAATGATACGGACGAGTATGACTCGCACGTCGTCGTCCATGAGTTTGGACACTATTTCGAGGACCAGATCTCTCGTGCGGAATCGACTGGCGGACAGCATAGCCTGTCGTCTCGTCTTGATGCCCGCCTGGCCTTTAGTGAGGGTTGGAGCAACGCCTTTGCGGGAATGGTCATAGGCGATCCCAATTATCGCGACAGCTTGAATGCCAATCAGGCGCAGGGTTTTACATTCAGCGTCGAGAGCGATCTGACCGATGTTCCAAACACGAATATCGATAATCAAGGCTGGTTCAACGAAACGTCCGTACAGCAAGTCTTGTACGACTTGTTCGACAGTACGAATGATGGTCTCGATACGATTTCAGGCGGGTTCGAACCGTTCTACAATGTTTATACCGATCCCGACTATCTCAACAGCGTCGACTTCACGACGATTTTCCTGTTCGCCGACCGGATGCGTTCAGAGCCATCCGTGAACACGACTGTGCTCAATCAATTGCTCACGGCTGAAGACATTAACGGGACGGGACCACGCGGCACTGGCGAAACAAACAATGGCGGTATTTCGCAAATCCTGCCTTTGTACAAAACAATCACGCAAGGCGGTTCCGCCGTCACGGTGTGCTCCACCGGATTGTTCGGCGATACCAATAAGCATGGCGTTCGCGAATTCATCAGCGTCACGATTCCGTCGACGGGTGCCGTGACAATGACTGCATCCGAGACATCCGGTCCGGCGGGAACCACAGATCCCGACTTCAGGATATGGGAGCGCGGCCTGCTCTTTACGCGCGACTCGAGGGGGCAGGACCGACGCGCGGAATCAGGCATTGATGGTACGGAGACCTGGACGGGCACGCTGGATGCCGGAACCTATGCCATCGACATTTACGATTTTAACAATTTCGACGATGATACAGCGGCCGATAGCTGTTTCAGCTTCTCTGTGTCTTGATCTGGAGGACACGTCATGACCCATCTCAAATCATCAATTGTCGCATTCGGAGCTGGTTTTGGCCTCGTGCTTGCCGCGCACGCCCACCCGGTGCCCAAAGCCGCTCCGTCGAATGCCGAGGTTGAACTGGCCGATCCGAACCAATTGAAGACTGGCGGCCACAAGCACGACCATATCCATCCCAAGCCCGGCGCATCCTTGACCTTTTCGCATTCGGTGTCTGGCACGCTTTCTGCCGGAGATACCGCCTTTGTGGAGATTGAAGTAAGAGATCGCTATGCTGGCGGAACGATCATTCTGGAGGCCTCGAGCACACCCGGTGTTGAGGTGTTCGGCGCCGGGCGCCGTGTGGTAAAAGATATGGCGACGCCCGGATCACACACATGGCTCGTCGATTTTGAAGTCGAGGCCGATGGGGTCTTCTACATTCCGGTCCTCGCCACCGTCGAGCCAGACTCAGGTATGGCGGAAAGTCGTGCTTATGCGGTTCGGATTGAAGTCGGAGATTGGAAAGCTGTACAGGCCTCCAAAGCGGCAGCGAAATCACTGACGGCCATGTCTTCAGGCGAGATGGCTGTGATGCTGGAAGCAGAAGAGACGATTGAATAAAGGCGTCTCGTTTTTCTATACAATATAATCAGGACTGACGCGTTTATCCGGTGCGCCGCGATATATGATGAAGGAATAGATAACACTGATCAGGGCAACGCTGAGCGCTGACCCTGTGACCACAGCGACCAGCGCAATCCCGTCGACAATAAAGGCGCAGAGCAGGCACACAAAGCCGACCGCGAAGAAACGACGTCCGGCCAGACGATGCGTCTTTTCCCAGGTATATTCGCTCGACAATGTCCAGGGGGTCCGCACGCCGAGAAACCAGTTCTGACGGGTCTTTGGCAGATAATTGCCCATCACGATGAACAGGATGCCGGTGCCGGCAATGACGACGCGGACAAATTCATTCGACTGCATTTGATCACTGGTCGACTGCACCATCATCCAGACAATACCGGCATGGATGCCGAGAAACGGGATCATGGTCGCGATCCAGACCGCGTTATAGGCTTTACGGCTCTTGAACAGATTGTCCCGTAGCGGATCAATTTGCGGCAACAGGCTGAAGACCAGAACGCCGAACAGGGCTGAGGCGGGCAGTAACCAGATCACAAACAGGGCCTCGTTCCGATCCGAAAATCGATCCGGGACGCCATTTGCGTCCCAATGGACGGGAATATTATCGGCGGGCAGCTGTCCGCCCGCCCAGAGTGCAATTCCGGCCATCAGGGCCAGACAGATTGCGGATACGATCAAACCCGTGCGGATCATTCGGCAGCCTCCTTCAGCTCATCATCGCCATTGTCGCGCCCGATCATGCCCAGGAGCGCCGTCACGGCGTCCTCAACGACGCTTGTATTGGTGCGGTAAATGATCGATGTGCCCTGTCGCTCAGCTGTGATCAGGTCGGCGTCGCGTAGCACATTCAGGTGACGTGTCACGGTCGGCCAGGCGGCATCAAACGCCTCCGCCAATTCGCCGGAGCTCTTCGGACCCTGTTGCAACAGGGCCATGACCTGACGGCGCAGCGGATGCCCGAGCGCTTTGAACACTTCATTTGCCATAAATGCTAATTAGCATAAACAGTAATTTTGAGTCAAGCTAATTTCTAAAAAGGCTAAATAATGTCCTGCGCGCAAACAAGCAGGCCATGTCCACAAGCCATAGCCAAACGGTCCGGCTGCGTGTATGGCGCGCGGCAAGATAGACAAGCTGCCCAAAGCCCTCCCCAGGACCCGACAAGATGACCGAGCCGACTTCCTTGCGAAACATCGCAATCATTGCCCACGTGGACCATGGCAAGACCACGCTGGTCGACTGCCTGCTGAAACAGTCGGGCACGTTCCGCGAGAATGAAGCGACGACTGAGCGCATGATGGATTCCAATGATCTTGAGAAAGAGCGCGGGATCACCATTCTGGCCAAAACGACCAGCGTCGTTTGGGGTGAGACGCGGATCAATATTGTCGACACGCCCGGCCACGCCGATTTTGGTGGCGAGGTGGAGCGCATCCTGTCCATGGTGGATGGTGCGATCGTGCTCGTGGATGCTGCGGAAGGCCCGATGCCGCAGACCAAGTTCGTGGTCTCCAAGGCACTGAAAATCGGCTTGCGCCCGATCGTGGCGGTGAACAAGATCGACAAGCCGGAGCGGCGCCCGGACGAGGTGATTGACGAAGTCTTCGATCTGTTCGACGCGCTCGGCGCCGATGATGATCAGCTCGATTTTCCGATTCTTTATGGCTCGGCGAAGAATGGCTGGATGTCGACCCAATATGAAGACGAACGCACAGATATGAGTGAGCTGTTCGACCTGGTGGTGCAGCATGTGCCTGAACCCAAGGTCGAGGAAGGCGCCTTCCGCATGCTCGCGACAACGATTGGCGCGGATAATTTCCTCGGACGCATCCTCACCGGTCGGGGCAGTTCGGGCACCGTCAAACCGAACCAGACGGGCAAAGTCCTGGCGCGTGACGGCGCTCTGGTCGAAAGTGGTCGGGTCTCGAAAGTGCTGGCCTTTCGCGGCCTCCAGCGTGAGCCGATTGACGTGGGCGAGGCTGGTGACATTGTCTCAATTTCGGGCCTGCAAAAAGCCAATGTGGCCGACACGTTCGTTGATCCCAGCGTTGATACGCCGATTGAAGCGCAGCCGATCGATCCACCAACCCTGTCCATGACCTTCCGGGTCAATGACAGCCCGCTGGCCGGCACAGAAGGCGACAAGGTGACCAGCCGGGTCATCTGGGACCGCCTGCAAAAAGAAGCCGAAGGCAATGTCGCGCTGAAAGTCGAACGCTCAACGGATGCCGAGGCCTTTATTGTGTCCGGACGGGGCGAATTGCAGCTGGCCGTCCTGATCGAGACAATGCGCCGGGAAGGCTATGAGCTGGGCGTGTCGCGCCCGCAAGTGGTCTATAAGGAAGGCGATGGCGGCGAGCGTCTGGAACCCATCGAAGAGGTCGTCATCGATGTCGATGATGAATTCTCTGGCGCAGTGGTGCAGAAACTGTCTGAGCGCAAAGCCGAGATGGTCGAGATGAAACAGTCTGGCGTCGGGCGGACACGGATGGTCTTCCACGCTCCGACGCGCGGCCTGATTGGCTATCAGGGCGAGTTGATGACGGACACGCGCGGGACCGCGATCATGAACCGGGTCTTCCTCGAATATGCGCCCTATAAGGGCAAGATTCAGGGTCGACGGACCGGCACGCTAATCGCAATGGACAAGGGTGAGGCGGTCGCGTTTGCGCTGTGGAACCTGGAAGATCGTGGACCGATGATGATCCATCCGGGCGACAAGGTGTATCAGGGTATGATCATCGGCGAACATACCCGCGACAATGATCTGGAAGTGAATGTCCTAAAGGGCAAAAAGCTGACCAATGTGCGCGCCTCAGGGTCGGATGAAGCGGTACGGTTGACACCGCCGCTGCAAATGACGCTGGAGCGGTCATTGGCCTATATTGCCGATGACGAACTGGTCGAAGTGACGCCGGAGAGCATCCGGCTGCGCAAAGTCCACCTTGATCCGCATGAGCGCAAGCGGGCGGCGAAAGCCGCGAATGCTTGATTTCAGGTTGTGTAATCTTGCTTAAAATTTGAGCGAGTGTGCGTTATCGCACACCAATTGATCAAATACTTGTATTCATCGCTTGAATGCGCTGTGAGGTGCCGGCGCCTGGCGATAGGTTCAGTGGAGATCCCAATGACGGGGTCTTTTCCGGACTGGCGCAACGGCGCGCCCTGAACGACTTCTTTCTGTTGCCAATACAGACCCTATCGAGCCGACGGTTGCTGCGATATTTTCCACCACGTTTGCCGACGTCGGTTCGCTCTCTCACACCCAAAAAAGAGTACCGACATGATGCTATTACGCCAAAAATACCCCTTTTCGAGCGTCGCAATCCTTGCGTTGCTTACCACCCTTCCAATCGCCCATGCGCAAGATCAGGCGCCAGAAGACGAGGATGCGGTGATGACGGCCGTGGTCGTCGAGGGGCGCCGTATTTCACAAACCGATCTTGCGATCGGACGCGATGAAGCCACCAATACAGTTGCCGTGACGCGCGAAGAATTGCTGTCTGCGCCATCTGGGATTTCGGGCCTGAAAATGCTTGAGACCTTGCCCGGGTTCAACGTTCAGACGGATGGAGCCCTTGGGCTTTATGAATTCGGCAACTCCGTCACGGTTCGCGCCTTCAATCTGCAGCAAATCGGCTTTGTACTGGATGGCATTCCCATGGGGCGCTCGGATGCATTCGGTGGCAGTCCGATTTTCCGCTATGTCGACAATGAAAATCTCGGCTCGGTTGTTGCGTCTCCCGGGGCGGGGGACGTGTCCTTGCCAAGCTATGCGTCGCTTGGACCGATTGTCTCCTACAATACGATTGACCCGTCTGAGGACTTGGGCGGGACAATTTCCTATACGGTCGGTGACGACAATCTGCAGCGGACATTCCTGAAATTCGAGACCGGCCAGATTGGCGGATTTTCCGCCTATCTCAGCCGTTCGAAAACCGACAGCGATCTGTGGCGCGGCCCGGGGACGATTGACCGCGAACATTTTGAAGGCAAGGCGCAATTTGAATTCGATGAAGATACGATCCTGAAAGCCACCTATGTCTCCAACGACTTCTTCGATTTTGACTCGCCATCCGGCTTTCGTTCGACGTTTGAAGCGAACGGATTCGATTTCGGCTATTCAGAATTCCTGCCCGAGACCGGCTGTATCGCGCCGGCCAGTGTTGATTTCAACAATGATGGCGTGATTGATGATGATGATTTCGTGCCTCTGCAGACGGGGTCCTGTACGTCTTACTTCGCTGACCGCGTGAACATCCGACAGGACAGTCTTTATTCCGTCAGCTTCGAAACCGATCTGGCGCCGGGTTTCTTCACCAAAGCCACGGCCTATTATGAGGACAAGGACGGCTTCGGGGTGTCGCCAGACAGCTATGGCAACACGCTTGGCCGATACTCTGATCAAATCGAAGTCGGACTGGACGGCACGCATCCGCGGGGGGTTCAGTACGGATTGTCCACGGTTGGTGGTGACCGGACCGGGCTGGTGCTCGATTTCGAATGGCAGATCGCCAATCACAGTCTCGAATTCGGCGGATGGATCGAGGAAGATGTGTATGATCGCACACAGCTGCGCCTGAACAACACCAATGGCAGCGCCGATGGCGAAGTGCTGTTCGATGAAGTCGCCTATTTCCGTCGTGATTATACGGCGACACGAGAATCCACCCAATTCTATATCAAGGATACGATTAGCCTGCTGGATGATCGGCTCAACCTCGAGATTGGCGCCAAGATCCTCGATATTGATTATGAGCTCGATGGATTCCGCGACTTCAATGACTATGCCATTCGCGTGGGTGGTGCCGGCGGCGGCGATACGCTGCCGGGCTTCGGGCCGCAGGTCATTACGGCGAGCTATTCAAGCGATCCCTTACCAATGGTCGGGGCGGTTTATGATTTGAACGATACGGATCAAATCTTCGCGTCCTATTCTCAGAATTTTGCCCTACCGCGCGGCGCGGATACAATTTTCGATGATGCGATCAGCTTTCCGGCGCCGCAACCGGACGCTGAAGAAGCGACCAATTATGAGATTGGTTTCCGGACCAGTCGCCCTCAGTTCAACGCCACTCTGGCGGCCTTCTATACCAGTTTCGACAATCGGATCGTCAGCGGCAGCGTGACCAATCCCGCGACGCTGCAGCCGGAAACCTTTTCGGTAAATGCGGGCGAGACGTCGGCTTACGGGATCGAATTGTCTGGCGTCTATCAGCCGGATTATTTCAACGATCAGCTCTATGCCAATTTCAATCTGACTTACAATCAGACCGAGCTGGAAGATGGCTTCGGCACCAATCCGGCGGGCAGTCAGCTGGCCGACAGTCCGGAATGGTTGTTCACCGGCGGTATCACCTATGAACCGACGGACTGGCTCGTCGCCAATCTGTCCACCAAATATACGGGCGAACGGTTTGCCGACTTCAAGGAAGCCAGCGTCAGCCCGGGCAATGTGATGGAAAGCTATTATCTCTGGAGCGCCTATCTCGACCTGGGTGGACCGAATGAGTACGGCATCCCGGAAAATGTCAGCCTCCGGTTCAATGTCGATAATATTCTGGATGAAGAGACGCTCGCTTTTACCTTCACCTCGTCCAGCGGCGGCAACGCTTTCTTCCGACCGCTGAATCCCAGAACCTTCCAGGCGACGCTGACCGTGAAATTCTAGGTTTGCCTGAATGAACAGGTCCGGGCCCGCAAATCCATGCGGGCCCAGACTCTTGGTTCCCGGTCGCTATTGGGCCCGGACATCCTTATCGGTTGCGATGGTCCGCAACCAGGCCCGGATGCGCGTTCGGGCATTCTTGTAGGGGGAGGATGTATTGAGCTGGATCATCCGGCCTTTTGTATGCTTGCCATACCAGGGGTGACCGTAAAGTTCTTGATCGGAGCGGTCGATCACCGCGTCAATCAGGTTTGATTTCGCCGCCTGCAGTTCAGCCAGACCTGCTTCCCAGTTCAGGTCGGCATGGTCGGCATAAAACTTCTCTGCCAAAGCGCCGAGCTGGTTCCATTTAAACCCCGTCTCAGGGAAAGTAACGGGGTCGCCACGATCGTCTTGTGCCAGCCATTTCAGGACCAGCCGATTCCAACCGATCAGATAGGCCACGAGATTGGCCGGACTCATCTGTGCGCCGGAGACATGGCCGTCCATCGTTGCATGCCCGGCTGCACGCGCCGGTACCCGTTCCAGGTCTGTCATCAAGGCCGTGAACGTGGTCTCTATGGCCTCAAGCAAGTCGCGTTTTGAACCGGGAATGGCCATCCTATCCGGAGCGCGGCACCGCGGCGCAATAATCGCCATACATGCCGCCCTGGTCGATACAGAAGAACCGCCAGTCGCCCGGCTCAACCGGCTTGTCGCCTTTATTGTCGCCGACATAAGCGACGATTTCGACATCCGGAAACCCTTGTGTCGCGAGCATCTCCTGAACCAGGTCGAAGCGCGCGTCTTTTTCGCTGGTGGCGTTGGGCAGCGCGCGAGTCAGAAGCACGCGATAATCGTAATGCCGTCGCAAGCCCAGCGCCTCGAGATTGCGCTCCGTCGCCAATTGTTCTGTGTCGCGGCGATTGGTGACCAGGCCAACATGGCCGCCGCGCGCATTGACGTGTTTGATGAAGGCGGCCGCGCCGGGCACCAGTGTCGCCGCTTCTTCCTGGGTCCAGGCGAACCAGGTTTCGGGTGCATACGAAGCGCCGCTTTGATCGAGCGAGACTTGATAGGCAACATTATTGATCACGGTTTCATCGACATCCAGAATGACGCCCCATCCCCCCTCAGCTTTGGTGGTCGCGATCTCATCGACATAGGCTGTCGCCTCGGCAAACACGGATTCCGCTTCGCTCACCCAGTCTGGTGAATTGGCCACCCAATCAGTGCCGGGTTTCAACGCGCCTTCGGGCGGCGTCTCGACATGCGCGCAGGCAGCGGTCAGCAAGCCGAGCGCGATCGCGCCAATGGTGGATGATTTGAGCATCTGATTCCCTTCTCTGATCGCCGAGGCGTAACGCGCGATGGCCTGAAAATCCAGACCTTCCCTCAACCGGTCTCAATGTGTGGTTGATTACTTTTCTTGTCCATTTAGAGCTGTGAAAGCGGTGCGACACTGACCGCGTTGGCAATCATCCGAGGGACAAATGAAACGGTTATTGATGGCGGCGGCAGCGCTTTCGCTTTGCGGGCCGGCGACGGCACAAGAGTTCAGCATTGGAACGTTCAACACATATTGGGCGTTCGATGATCAGGCCCCACATCTGAACTGGCGGGATCGACGCGATGGCGAGACCTATCAGGAAACGCTGGAAGAACTGGCGCAGACGATTTTGCAGATTGATGCCGACATTCTCGCTTTGCAGGAGGTCGAGAACCAGAAAGTGGTCAATGATCTGGCGGATAGACTGCGACAGCACGGGCTCGACTATCCGCATGTCTTTGTTGGCGAGGGCCTGGACCCGTTTACCGGACAGAATGTTGCCGTCCTGAGCAAATATCCAGCGATTATCAAACCCGTGCTACGCTATCCTTATGCGCTGGAAGAGTATCAGGATGATCGCACCGGCGCGCCACGCGTCGCGGCTCTGCCGAAATTCATGCGCGTCGATTTTGACGTCGAGGGCAAGATTGTCACCGTTTTTGCCGCACACCTGAAATCCCAGCGCGGCGGCGAAGCTGCGGAAGAAGAGCGCCTGGCCCAAACCCGCATGGTCCGCCGTATTGTCAGAGCGGTGGCAGAAAAAGGCGATAGCCGATCACCGTCCTATGTCGCGATTGTCGGTGACCTGAATGATGATGCGAACACGCCGACGCTGCGCGCGCTGCGCGGATTGCACGATGGTTCCTACAATTTTCTGCAAACCACGCGGGGGCTTCAGCCGGAGAGCGATCGCTATACGCATATTTATTGCCCTCAACGCCGGGAGGATGGAAGCTGTCCACCTGACATAGAGCAGCGCGAACAGCTGGATCATGTCCTGGCCAGCTATTTCCTCGACCAGGCCATGACGTCGGCTTCAATCATCCGTGTGGACAAGGATGTCAGCGATCATGACGCGGTCAAAGTCGAATTCAATCTGGCGCGCGAGGGCGAATAGGCGCGGCCGCCGCCGCGCCATTCTTTTTTACTCGCTATCCGACTCCGTCTTCGCCGGATCATATTTGGCGAACCAGCCCATGATATTGTCCGTCTTGGCAATCAGGCGCGACGGGCGACCGGCGATATAGTGCGGTGAACCGGGCACGCGGATCAGCGCAGTATCGACGCCCTTGAGCTTCAGAGCCGTATAGAATTGCTCGGCTTCCCAGGTCGGCGTGCGCCAGTCTTCCTCACCGACCATTACCAGGGTCGGGGTGACGACATTTTCGATCAGCATGATGGGCGACAGATCGAGGAAGGCATCAGGATTGGTCCATGGGTCCTCGCGAATCCAGTGACGGCGGACGAATTGCGCAATGTCTGCAGACAGGGCCATGGTCATCCAGTTTATGACCGGCTTGACGCTGGCCGCCGCGGCGAAGCGATCCGTCTTGCCGACAATCCAGGCGGTAAGAATGCCGCCGCCTGATCCGCCTGTGACGAAGAGCCGGTCTTCACTAACATAATCGCGGGCAATCAAGTCATCGACCACGCTCATCAGGTCTTCGTAGTCATAGCCGGGATAGGCCTTGTCGATCGCCATCGCGAAATCACCGCCATAGCCGGTCGAGCCGCGCGGATTGACATAGACCGTGACATAACCCTCGGCCGCAAAGCGTTGAATCTCGCTAGAGAAATACGGGCCATACATGGCGAACGGACCGCCATGGATTTCCAGGATCATCGGATAGGAGCCATCCGCCTCAAATCCGGGTGGCAGAGCCACCCAGGCCTCGATTTCAAGCCCGTCATGGCGGGACGGAACCTGAATTTCTTCAATCGTCGCCATGTCGAGATGGTCGAGCACATCAGAGTTCAGATCGGTCAGCACCCGATCTTCAATGCCGCGCCCCATGACGGCAATGTCGGACGGGCGGTCTGGCGATCCAGCCGTATAAGCAAAGATCGGCCGACGTGTCTTGGAAACGGAAAAGGACCCGGCCGCATAAGGGCGACCAATTGAAGTGCCACCAAGATTGGTCAGCAAGGTCTCCACCTCGCCATTCATCGATACGGAAACCAGGTCGATCACGCCGGCATTTTCGATCTGAGAAATCACACTGCGGCCATTCGGGTGCCAGGCCAGCGGTCCGAAGGACCGATCGAAATCAGCGGCCAGTTCGGTAACGCCCGTACCATCCGCATTCATCACATAAAGATCGTTCTCCTGATAGGATTTGACCAGGTCATCATAGCCGAGATAGGCCACTTTGCTGCCATCTGGCGAGGGCACAGGCAGCAGATCGGGGCCATCGCGCGTGGTCAGGGCCGTGCGTGACAGGTCGTTCAGATTGACCGCATAAATCTCACTCTCAATTGGATCGAGGTCGCGATCTTCGGCTTCATTGCCCACCACAAGCAGCGTTGCGTCATCGAGCCAGGCCGGGCTGCCAAAGTCCGCCTCGCCAGACGTGATCTGACGCGGGGTGCCGCCATCCGCGGAGAGGGTGTAGACATGGGTCGCGCCCTCTTTGAGGTAGCCTTGGCCGTCAAAGCGGAATTGCAGGTCGTCAAAGACGCGCACCGGGGCCGACCATTCGGCGCCTGCCGGCGGTTTGATCGGGGTGGCGAAGCTCGGCGTTTCGCCGGGCGTGAACATGGTGAAGGCAATCGTACTGCCATCCGGGGACCAGGTCGCATTGCCGGCGCCATATTCAAACTGGGCCAGCGAGACAGAGCGATCCGCGTCGAAATAATAGATCCGTAAATCCGGCTTGCCGTCCGTCGCCGTGGCGTAGAGCAAGCGGGTCCCTTCCGGCGACCAGCGCGGTGCCCCGGCTGAAGCGCCGCCCGTGATTAATGGGCGATGCGCACCGGAATCGACATCCAGCGTCCAGATATCGCCGCGATCAGTATCGGTCTGCTTGTCCATTGAGCGGCGGACATAGACAATGGTCTGTCCATCTGGCGAGATCTGCGGATCGGCCGCATACTCAATATCGAACACACGTTCTGCGGTGAAGCCATGACCGGCCGTATCGCCATGCCCATCGGCCAGCGCGGGCAGAGCCATTGTCCCGCTCGCCAGCATCCATCCGGCGATTGCTAAAGCACGCATTTGATCATCTCCCTGTGCCTGAATTCCTTCCGACTAGCACGGATTTCTGAACCTGCCCAAGCTATGTCTTTTCCTTGCCACAAGTTTTTATTACACTTGTTCCATGAGTCTTTTGTCGCATCCGGGTGCGGGATGGTCGGTTCGTCATTGGCGACGCGAAGATTATCCGCGCATAGAGGTCATCTTCAAGGATTGCCTGAAAGTGTTTCCGTGGCGGGGCCCGGAACGCGATGAGGTTCTGCGCCTGCGTCAAACCCTGTCTGCCAATGTTGCTTTTGTATCGGTCGAGAAGCGGGCCGGCGTGGTTGGGTTCCTGACTTTGGAACAAGGCAAGGCTTATGTCCCGCACGTTTTCGTCGATCCTGACTGGCGCTTGTGCGGGGTTGGCAGCGGCCTGTTGCAGGTCGCGCGCGGCTTTGTCGGGCAACCTCTGCGGCTGGACGTCGATATTCAGAATGAATCGGCCATTGAAGCCTACACGGCGCTCGGTTGGCGGGAACAGGCAAAGGTTGGCCGTGGTCGCCATGACCAAGTCCGCCTGATCGGACCTTAAGCGAGTTCCGCCACCGCTTTATCGATATCTTTCAAGTGTTTGTCTTGCTCGTCCGGATTGAGGAATGATCCGGTAAAACTGTTGCGCGCGAGGGTGATAATGTCATCTGCATCCAGGCCGAGCGCGGCGGCCGTCTCGCGATAATTCTGGTTCACATAGCCGCCAAAATAGGCTGGATCGTCACTGTTAATGGTCGCGTTCAGACCCAGATCGAGCATGCGTTTCATCGGATGGTCCTTCAAATCATCGACGACGCAAAGCGACAGATTGGAGAGCGGGCACACGGTCAGCGTCAGACCCGCCTCTTTCACGCGGGCGATCAGCGCCTCGTCTTCCAGCAGGCGGTTGCCATGATCGATGCGATCAATCTCGAGTAGGTCCAGCGCTTCGACGACATATTCCGGCGGCCCTTCTTCGCCGGCATGGGCGACCAATTTCAGGCCTATTTCGCGCGCCGCGGCAAAGACTCTGGCGAATTTCGACGGCGGATGGCCGAGTTCGGAACTGTCCAGACCTACCCCGTGAATACGATCGAGATACGGCTCGGCCTGCTCAAGCGTGGCAAAGGCATCGGCCTCTGACAGGTGGCGCAGGAAACACATGATCAGTTTGTATGTGATACCATACTTGTCCTTCGCCGCATCGAGAGCTGAGAGGATGCCTTCTATCGGCGTGCTGAACGGCAGGCCACGTTCGGTATGCCCTTGCGGGTCAAAAAAGACTTCGACATGGCGCACATTGTCCGCTTGGCAGCGTTGCAGATACGCATCGGTCAGATCGTGAAAATCGGCCTCGGTCTGCAGAACCGACATGCCCTGATAATAAATATCGAGGAAATCCTGCAGGTTGGAGAAATTATACGCCGCTTTGACTTCATCCAGAGTCGTGAATGGGATGTCGACCTGGTTACGGGCGGCGAACTGCATCAGCTGTTCCGGTTCCAGGCTCCCTTCCAGGTGAAGGTGGAGTTCGGCTTTTGGCAAAGCGGCGATCAAAGTGTTCAAATCAGTCATGACCCGGTGCTAGCGAATTTGGCAGCAAAAGGGGAGCCCTGTAACTCAACCCTCGCGAATTCTTTATCCACTGATATAGTTCTTGTCACAGCGCCATAAGGGGCGGCGCGAAGGAGGTGTCGTATGGGTTTGATCTGGTGGGTATTGCCAGCCTTGGCCGGCGTGGTCGGTCTGATGCTGAGCTTTGCCGGACTTGGCCGACTGATGAAATTGCGGCTCGCGGCAGGCGGTCTGCGCTTTCTGTTCGGGATCGGTTTTCTGGGCGCAGCCGGAATTGGCACGTATGTCGGCCTCACACTGCAAAACTATAAACGCCTGACCTATGAGCGCGTCGTCGCTGAGGTCGGCTTTGATGCGACACCGAATACCGAGAATACATATAGTGTGACCCTCACCCTGCCAGATGACGAGATCCGCATCATCAATGAGATCAAGGGGGATCAATTCGCCCTCGGCGCGCAGGTCATCACGTTCAAACCAATGGCGCAGATGCTGGGCTATGATAGCGTCTATAGGCTGGATTTCCTCGAAGGACGCTATTCGCGTCGCTACATTACCGAGGCGGTCAGCGAAGCAACCAGCACGGGCATTCAGCTCTATGAAAATCCGGGCCTCGACGTTTATGCCCTGGCCAAGGATCAAGGTGGACGTTTTGGCCTCGGCACCAGTCAGAAGGATGCGAGTTTCGGATCAGCCGTCTATGCGCCCATGGCCGATGGTTTAAAGTACGAAGTCTCAATTACACAAAGTGCGCTCGTGCTGCGCCCTGCCAATCCGGCGGCGCAAGCAAGACTGGGCGCGGTGGAGTAACGTTATGTTTGGACTCTGGGATCGATATGTCATGCCAAAGCTGATCTCGTGCGGCTGTTCGACCAAGCCGATGATGAAGCAGCGAGAGAAGACTGTGCCGCAAGCCGATGGCGTCGTGCTTGAGATCGGTTGCGGCTGCGGCACCAATTTCGCCTATTATGATCCGGACAAGGTCTCGCACCTGCACGCGATTGAACCACACGCACCGATGCTCAAACGTGCCGAGGAAGCCTGGGAAGAGGGCGAGTTTGCCTATTCTGGTGATCTCCATCAATGCGGCGCCGAAGCGGTACCGCTGGACTCAAACAGCGTCGATACCGCTGTGGTGACATTCGTTCTGTGCACCATTCCAGATTGGCAGTCTGCCTTGCAGGAAGTGAGGCGCGTGCTCAAGCCCGATGGCAAAATCCTCTATTCCGAACATGGCCTGGCGCCGGATGAAGGCGTCGCCAAATGGCAAAGGCGGATCGAGCCGGTCTGGAAACGCATGGCGGGCGGCTGTCACCTGACGCGCGACACCAAACAGATGCTGGAACAGGAAGGCTTTGTCCTGGACCAGCATGAGACCATGTATTTACCGAGCACGCCAAAGATTGCCGGCTTTGCCTCCTGGGGCCGCGCGCGTGTCGCTTAGTGCGCGCACGCCCCCTTATCTTCCTTTCACGCACGGCGTTCCTGGCTTTGAGCCGGGTCTGAAGCCAATCCCCGCGGCCCAGTGGCTGACCCCGGACACTGAAGCCGAGGCCTGGTTGCGCGACAAATGTCTGATCCTGAAAATGATGCGCGCCAATGTCGTGGCCGGCGACACATCTGGGGATGCCGCGGAAGAAGCGCTGGAGCGGATCATCTCTGCGACCGGTCAGGTGCCGAACCAGAGCATGCCGACGGCGCTGGAGGAAGCCGCCTCCATCGTGTCAGATGATCTGTGCCTGATGCAGGAATACCATCCTGGCGACTGGCGTCTGATCGGCGGGGTGCTCTGTGCGCCAACCTATTGGACCTTGCCTGAACGGATCGGCCTTGATCTGGCCGGCCTGCATGGACCGGTCCCTGGGGGCGATTCGGATCTGTCGCCGCGTGTGGCGCGGATCTTTACGGGGCTGAAGCCGGAAGTTGTGCTCGAACGGTTCAACTGGACGGTTCAGGCCAGCGAGAAAAGGTACACACCCGACCGACCGAACGTCGCAGGCAAACAGCTGGACGATCTGCACCTGCGCGTGGAGCGTCAGACCATCCGGAAACTGAAGGCAACGGGTACGATCCTGTTTACAATCCGGGTCAGTGTTGATCCACTTCTACCCATACTCAGCGATCCGGACGCGCGCGAAGCGTTCGAAGATGCCTGGCTGGGGGCCGGACCAGACTTGCGAAGATACAAGAGATGGGATGCGCTCGAGCCGTTGGTCTCGCAAGCCTGTCGCAAAAGCGGGCGTCGCCGCGCCTAGTCGACCTTGAGCCCGGCTTTGGTCAGCCCTTGCCAATAGGCGACCGACATTTCCTCATATTTCAGACCCATGGCGAGCGCGGCGGCGTAGAACCGGTAATCTGGATTGGCCGATAATTCCTGCTCTAGTTCACGATAAGTGGCGAGGCGTGTTTCGTGCGCCGTGATTTGATCCTGGATTAGCGTATCGAGCGCCGTCTGATCGCCGCTCTGGGCAAAGTAGAGTTTCAGGAGGCCGAGATCGCGGATCTCTGTGGGCTGATCATGCGAGTGGGCCAGCCAGTTAGCCAGCGCAGCCTTGCCGGCAGCGGTGATCGCGTACAGGCGGCGGCGGCGACCGGTTTCCTCCTGGCGTTCCGACAGCAGCCCGAGCGCCACCAGACGCGCCGGTTCCTTGTACAGGCTGGCGCGCGAGAAGGTCCAGAAATAGCCGATCGACCCGTCGGCCCAATTTTTCAGATCATAGGATGTGGCATCGCCGAGCCGGTCGACGAGACCGAGCACAATGAAGGAAGAGGGATGCAGCGTCTCAGACATAATAGTACACTTTACACCATATAAAGTAAATGATATGGCGTGAGCTAACATGATCCCAGGAGGCAGACAATGGCAAAGCCGATTGAAGGACGGATGACGGCTGCGATTGAAGGCGACTTTGTCGTCTTCCTGATTGGCATGCGGATTCACAAATTGTGGAAGGTCTGGAAATGGCTGCCAGTCTTTTCAGCGATGCCAAAAATGCTGATCGAGCTGGGGAAGAATCCGGACCTGGGCTTGTTGCATGCCAAGACCTTTTTCAGCCTGCGCAGTCCGTATCTCGTCCAGTATTGGCGCAGTTTCGAGCATTTACATGCCTATTCGATCAATCGCGATAATGCGCATCTGCCGGCCTGGCGTGCCTTCAACAAGGCGATTGGCAGCAATGGCGATGTCGGCATCTGGCACGAAACCTTCCTGATCAAGGCCGATCAACATGAATCCGTGTACGGCAACATGCCGCCCATGGGGCTTGGCCTCGCGGGCGGTTTGAAACCAGCCGAGGGTCGCAACCGGTCGGCCAAAGGCCGCCTGCGACAAACCGATGGCGATGATCAGCCAGGCATGGACGCCGCCGCCAAAGCGACCTAAATGCTCCTCCAAACGTCGAGGAGCGCGCATGAAATACTGGCTGTTCAAATCTGAGCCTTTCAAATGGAGCTGGGATCAGCAAAAGGCCAAGGGTGATGCCGGCGAGGAATGGGATGGCATCCGCAACTACCAGGCGCGCAACAATATGCGCGAGATGAAAATTGGCGATCGCGGGTTTTTCTATCACTCAAACGAAGGTCTGGAAGTCGTTGGGGTTGTTGAAGTTTCAGCCGAAAGCGCCCCAGATTCCACGACCGATGATGAACGCTGGGATTGCGTCCATATCCGGGCGCTCGCTGACATGCCGACGCCGGTGACGCTGAAAGCGGTCAAGGCGAATGAGAATCTGGCGGCCATGTCGCTGGTCACCAGCATGCGCTTGTCGGTTCAGCCTGTGCTGAAAGACGAGTGGATGGAAGTCTGCCGCATGGGCGGCTTGAACGGCCGAACCCTGAAACCGCTTAAAAACCGCGGGTGATCCAGAGCCGTAATTCAGCGTCCGCGCTGGCGTCGGTTAGCCCGAACAGGGCACCGGTGAACAGGCTGAAATTGTCTGAGACCGGAAAACTGGCAAACGGACCAATGGAATGGCCTTGCTTGTCCAGATCCAGGATTTCATCGGTTGATCCATAAGCATTGAACAACTCGACCCCCACAGTCTGTCCTGACTCAAGGCGCGTGAACAGATTGCCGCGCGTCTGTAGGAAGACACCGTCACGCGCATCATTGCCGACATCAAACGCAGAAAGCGCAACGAACCGACCATTCCAGTTTTCGGTGACCGGGAATTGATTGGTCCAGTGGACTCCGATCAGGCCTGGGCGATCATCGTCGCGAATGCGGCCGTCAAAGCGAAAGCCGGTTTTCCAGGCATCGTCATCATCGCTAAGCTCCCAGAACAATTCGGCCTGGATGAAATCGAAATCCACATCGGACTCATCGGTTTTGCGGGCCGAGACTAGCCCACGCCACATCAGATCGCCATTGATCGCCTGTTGATAGTGTAGGCGTTGGGACAGACCTTCGGAATCCGGGTCATAAGTGACGCGATATTGCGCCGATTTGTGACCTTCATTGACCATTGGCGGAAAGATGCCGCCTGTATTTTGTGCCATGGCCAGCGGCGTCGTGGTGGCGAACGCCGTTGCCAGAATCGCATATCGCATGAATTTTCCCTCGTCTTGACCGTCCCGGATCCTCGCCATGGGATGTGGGGCGATTTTCGTCTGTGTCTACTAAGGGAATAATATCGACGTCATAGGCTCAAACTATGGCTGGGTCGGGGTGTCGGACAGGATCCAGTCAACAATCGCCTCACAGTGAATCAGAGCGGTGTCATACGGCGGTAGCGGGCTGTTCTCCTCAGTGATCAGCATGCCGAGCTCGGTACATCCAAGAATGATACTGTCACAGCCCTGATCTTTCAGGGTCTGAATGGCGGCCCGGTAATAAGCGATGCTGGCCTCGGTGACGATGCCATGGGTCAGCTCTTCGAAGATGATCCGGCTCAATTCCGTTTGGGTGTCGGCATCTGGCAGCAGCGGGACCATGCCGGTTGTCTCGGTCAGGCGATCAACGAAATAAGGCTGTGCCATTGTGAACGCCGTACCGAACAGGCCGGGTCTATGTCGACCATCTGCCTGTAGCCTGGCGCCGCAAGCATCCACAATGTGCAGGAAGGGCAGGTCCGTGGCGCCCTCAATTGCATCTGCCACTGTGTGCAATGTGTTGCAGGCCAGTACCAGAACGTCAGCTCCGGACGTCTTCAAGCCTTTCGCAGCCTGATCAAAGCCCGCGCGAATGAACGGCCAGTCACGGGTTTCATGGGCGCCATTATAATCATGAAAATTGACTGAATGGATGCGCATCTCGGCGCTGTGATAGCCGCCCAGACGCTCGCGCACCTTAGCATTGATGGTCTTGTAATAGATCAGCGTGGCTTCGGTACTGACGCCGCCAATCATGCCTAAAGTCTTCATCTTGCGCCATCCTCAAATCCGGCCAGAGCCCATTCGGCAAAGTCTGCGAGATTGCCGCCCGCGAACAGAAAACCACCAATTCCGGCAGCATGGGCGGCATCAATATCGGTCTGCTTGTCCCCAATCAGGAAACTGGCCTCGCGTTTTACGGGAAAATCCGCCATCGCCTGAAGCAGCATTCCAGGCTTTGGTTTGCGGTCAAAGGAGTCTTTTCGAAATTGCGGATTGGTGCCCTCTGCGTGAAACGGACAGGCATAAATCGCATCCACCTCGGTGCCAGCATCGGACAAGCCGGATACCATATGCGCGTGGACCGCATCCATATCGGCCTCGCTGTAATGGTCAAAGGCGATTCCGGACTGGTTTGTGACCACAAAAACGAACCAGCCGCGGGTCTTGAAGCGGGCGATACAAGCTTGCGCGCCATCCATCCACTGCCAGTCTGCTATGCGATCGACATAACCGTGATCGACATTGATGACCCCATCGCGATCGAGGAAGAGGGCAGGCTTGGACTCAGGCATGGCTTTGCCTAACCCAGACTCTCTCGCTGCGCGAGAGCCCTTGGCAGATTTTACGATTTCTGGTGGCTTATTGCCGGGAGACCTGAACACAGGCCCCGCAAATAGCCTAGGGAGGGCACAAAAATGGAGCAATTCATTCCACTCATTTTGAACGGCGTTGGCGGCGCGGTCCTTGGACCAATCGTCTCGAAAGCGCTGGGCGGAAAAGGCGGAACCGGCGCAGTTGCCGGCATCATTGGCGGTCTCGCCGGCGGATACGGGATGGGCGCGGCTGGCGTCGGATTTCAATCCCTGCTCGGCAGCACAGACTTGATGGGCATGATTAGCAGCTTCTTGAATGGCGGCGTTGGCGGCGGCATCATTGGCGGCATTATCGGGATGGTGACGCGCGCTAAATAGGCGTGGCTCAGCGTTATTGATGGAGGCGGCCCTGACCGGTCGCCCCTCTCTATTCGGCGGCAGGTTCGCTCAGAGCGGCTTCAATCGCGCGGCGATTGACGCCGACGCCGATGAGGAATGGGATCAGAGCCAGGACACAGATCAGGCCGGCCAGGAAAAAGGCAGCCCCGGCCGTCTGGAGTGGATGCGTGGCTGGCAGGTTGGTGAAGTATTGCAAGGTTTGCGTCATCACGACCGGGCTAAATATCAGCGTAAATGACATCATGCTGGCCTGCGCGCCTTGCAGCTCGCCTTGCGCATTGCGCGGCGTCAGATTCGACGTGATCGTGTTGATGGCCGGCATGGCGACACCGCCACCGACAAAAATGAAGATGATCGCATAGGCCATCCAGGGCGCATCTGCCAGGCCGAAAGCAAACAGGGCGAGGGCGTTCATCGTCAATCCGAGTATTCCCGCCCGCATCTCGCCCAGGCGTTTGATGATATAGCCGGTCAGAAAGGCTTGCCCCAGTGCCGAAGCAATGCCGACGGAAGCGAGGGACAGGCCGATTTCGAATTCTGACCAGTCATAGCGAATTTCGCCATGAAAATTCCATGTCGACGGATAAACCGCCTGTGCCACCTGGAAGAAGCCGATGACGATGATGAACCAGGCCACACGCGGGACTTTGGCAAAATGGGTCATGGCGCCAAACGGGTTGGCGCGCGCCATCTTGAACGGGCGCCGATCTTCTTTGGGCAGGCTTTCTGGCAAAACGAACCAGCCATAGAGAAAGTTCAACGCGGCGATTCCTGCGGCAGCAAAGAACGGCAAACGCGGATTGATCTCGCCCAGCAAGCCGCCAAACACCGGACCGAGAATGAAGCCGATTCCAAAAGCCGCGCCCATCATGCCGAAGGCGCGCCCGCGATCCTCCGGTTCGGTCACGTCGGCGATATAAGCATTCGCAACCGACGTTGTGGCCGCAAACAGACCGCCCAGGAAACGACCGATAAACAGGATGCTCAATGTCGGGGCCAGGCCCATAATCACCATGTCGACGCCGAGCATGGCGATTGAAATGAGCAGGATCGGGCGCCGACCATAGCGGTCGGACAAGCCGCCAAGCAGGGGCATGGCGGCAAAATTTGCGACCGCGAAGATCATACTCAGCCAGCCACCAATCGACACGGATTGTTCCGCCGCGAGTCCGGTAATGTCTTCCAGCAAGGCTGGCATCACCGGCATGATGATTCCGAACGAGACCATGTTCAGGATGACGCACACCACCACGAACATGAACGCATTCTTGCCTTGCTTGGCTTCGGAGGGGGCAGGCGCCGTCATCGTCCTGATTTGCGTGAGACCGGCGACGGGGTCAAGACAGCCAGCGCCACACCGCCCAGAATGGCGCTGGTGGCCAATCCGAACCGCCAGGTGATCGGCTCGGCCAGAAACAAGACGCCACCAATCGCTGCGAGGGCGGGTACGCTGAGTTGCGCGATCCCGGCGCGGGTGGAGGTCAAGCCCTTGAGCGCCTGATACCAGATGACATAACCCAGTCCCGAGGTGATTGCGCCAGACGCAATCGCAAGGGCAATACCATCAGCTGGCGGCAGGGACTCTGGTGCGATCCAGTAGGCGACACCAAAGAGTGGCAGCGCCAAAAGGGTCGCCCAGATGAAGTTGCCGCCGGTTGCAGCCGTCGGATCCGCCACGCCGCGTCCAAGAATGGAATAGGCGCCCCATCCAATGCCGGCCAAGGCCATCGCCGCGGCCGCCCAGACCGGAGGCGCTTCCAGGCTCGGCGAGACCAGCCAGATCAGCGCCGCTATGGCCAACCCAAACCCCGCCCATTGCAGGCCGGACAGGCGTTCACCTTGAATCATGCCCCAGCCCAGCATGGTGATCTGGACCATGGCAAATAGAATGATCGCGCCCATGCCCGCCGACAGGGCGATATAGGCGTAAGAGAAAAACCCGGCATAGGTCAGCAGCGCGGCGCCGCCGCGTATCGACCCGGCCAGCGTCTTGGACTGAAGTGCGCAGATGATGACGAGTGTGACAGCGCCGCTCAGCAAGCGGATAAAGGCGAAACTGCCGGCGCCAATATCCGTCTCGACCAGGCCAAGCCGGCCGAGCACCGAATTGGCAGCAAAGGCGATCATGGCAAGGCTGGTGATCAGGAACAGACGAAGCGCAGTTGGCATGCTGTCCGTTACGAGATCGCGATGCGGCTGACCAGTCCTATTCGATCTCGACGACGGAAGACCCGGCGAGTCCGGTGAAGGCCATGCCCAGGTCCCGATAATAACCGACCCGAGCCTGTTGTTGCGGGGTTAGTTCGATCAGTTGATTGGCGCCGCGCAGGATGCTCGGGCTGCGGCCATCATGCGCGATATTCATCATATCGGCCCAAAGCCGCGCCGGCAGGCCGCCGCCGGTGACCTCATTCATCGGCGTATCATCATCATTGCCGGTCCAGATGCCGCCCAGCATTTCGGCGCTGTAGCCGACAAACCAGGCATCGCGGAAGGATTGGCTGGTGCCGGTCTTGCCGGCAACCGGCCAACCACCAATCGTGGCGGCAGAGCCTGTGCCCGATCGAATAACCTGTGCCAGCATGGCGGTCATTGTCTCGGCCAGTTCACGATCATAAACCTGCGCGGGGTCATAGTCCGGACGCTCATAGACAACATCGCCGCGTGTGGTTTCAATCGTTTCGATCAAATACGGATCAACGCGGCGCCCGCCGGTCATGAAAGGCCCATAGGCGCGGGTCAGGTCCCAAAGGGTCACTTCCTGACTGCCCAGCGCGATCGACGGGAAAGGCTGCAGGTCCGCGCTGATCCCAAACCGGCGGGCTACGCCGATGACGGACTCCACCGTGGCTTCCTGCGCCAGAATGGCAGCGACCGTGTTGAGACTGTCGGTCAGCGCCTCCGACACCGTGACGGGCCCCATATAGGCGCGGGTGAAATTCTTCGGCGACCAATCATCAATCGTCACCGGCTGGTCTATGCGGACATCATAAGGGCTGATGCCGTCTTCCAGGGCGGCGGCATAGACGAACGGCTTGAAGGCCGAGCCGGGCTGACGACGAGCCTGCAGGGCGCGGTTGAACTGATTTTCGAGATAGTCGCGGCCGCCATACATGGCCAGGACATGCCCCTGACGGTTCATCAGAATGGCGGCGGTCTGCCCGGCTTTGGCCTCTTCGGCCTCTTCAGTCATGCGGGTTTCGAGCGCTTCGGAAATTTCCGTTTGCAGCTCGGAATCAATGGTCAGTTTGATGACCAGATCGTCGGGCAATTCCGGCATCAATTCATTGGCGCGCTCGGTCGCCGCGTCGAGGACAAAGCCGAATTGTGGATCCTGTTCCGGCTCGGGCGCGATCGCAACGTCCGCGTCCAGCGCGATTTGAGCGCTTTCCGGCGTGATGAAGCCAGCTTGCAGCATTTCCGTCAGAACATACGTCTGACGCTGGCGCGCGCCTTCCATATTATTGTCCAGGGCCAATCGGGATGGGGCTTTTGGCAGTGTCGCGAGCAGGCTGGCCTCGGCCAGGGTCAGATCTTTCGGGTCCTTGTCGAAATAGAAGCGCGAGGCGGCGCCCAGGCCATAGAAACCGGAGCCGAAATAGACGCGATTGAGATACAGTTCGAGAATTTCATTCTTGGACAGCTTTTCTTCCAGCTGCCGGGCGAGCCGTACTTCCTGGGCTTTGCGCTTCAGAGTCTGCTCCGGCGACAGGACGAGATTCTTCACCAGTTGCTGCGTGATGGTAGACGCGCCGGAGACGGTCTCGCCGGAAATCACATTCGACCAGGCGGCCCGTGCCATGGCTTGGGTATCGGCGCCATCATGCTCGTAAAAACGCTTATCCTCGGCCGCGATGAAAGCCCGCGGCACGTGCGGCGGCAATTCATCAATCTTGACGGCGCGGCCATATCGCGGCCCGCGAATGGCGATCGTCTTGCCATTGCGATCAACATATTCGATGGCGGGTTCGCGATTGGCATCCCACAGCGCGGCGGTTTCCGGCAAGGCGGGCATGCCGCGATACAGACTTTGCCAATACAGCCATGCGGCGAGCAGCCCGATCAGGGTCAGAACGAAGCTTGAAATCAAGCCCCATTTGAGAATGGGTCGACCGCGAAACAGTGTCATCGATGCTCCCTGCGGCTTTGGCGCAGCTGGTTTGCGGGCCGTTTTTTTGAGGCCCGGTTTTCCGTTTGAAGCTTTCACGCTGGCTCACCTTTCGCGCAAGACTTCAGTCTCATTTAGTGAACAGAGATTGAGGCAGGGTGAAGGCGAGAACCTTACCGAATGCTTACCAAAGACAGGTGTGGTTATTGGAGCACAGGGCAGTCTGGCCCGTTTGGCTTACGCTCGCCGGGTCGGCCATTCTCAGCCAGAATCCTGGCCAGATTGAGCTGTTTTTCGATGGCTCTTGCCGTCATTGGACGCATGAAACAGGTCAGAGCTTCGCCGGTATCGGCTGAAACCGCCACAGCAATGCCGGTAATGCCGCCATACCAGTCCCAAAGATAGGCAACCTGGTGCGAATCCGCCGTTTGCAGCAGTTCGGTTTCGATCAGGCCGCGCTCGACCAAGGATGTGTTGCGGCGAATACCGGTCACATCCAGGTCGACCCGTTCAATCAATCCGGCATCGAAGGCTTCAATCGCTTCATCCAGGCGCGGATTCAGGATCTGACAATTGGGGCACCAGTCTGCGGTGAAATTGATCACTTTCACAACGGGTTCGGCGCTGGCCGGGACAGCGGACAGTAGCGTTGTAAACAGAACAGCGATCAAAGCCCGCATCGGAAAAACTCCTCGGCCTGCATATTTAACACAGATTTCGCGAAGCCGTGGTCACAGAGGCGTTATGAACTTCGCCCGAACACGCGTCCGAAAATGTAATCGACGCGTTCGAAATGATAGCCATCATCGAACAGGCTATCGAGTTTCTCATCCGACAGTTTTGCGGTGACATCCGCGTCGGCCTTCAGATGATCCAGAAAATCGCCTTCGCCCGCCCAGGTTTTCATCGCATTGCGCTGGACCATGCGATAGCTGTCTTCGCGGCTATTGCCAGCTTCGACCAGGGCCAATAGCACGCGCTGGGAATTGTGCAGGCCGCCCATCTTGTCCATCACAGCTTGCATATTCTCTGGGTAGACGAGCAGGTTTTCGATCACGCCTGCTAGGCGATGCAGGGCAAAATCGAGATGAATGGTTGTGTCCGGGCCGATGCCGCGCTCGACAGATGAGTGCGAAATGTCCCGCTCGTGCCAGAGGGCAACATTCTCCATGGCCGGGACGACCGCCATGCGGACCAAACGCGCCAGGCCGGTCAGATTTTCCGTCAGCACCGGGTTACGCTTGTGCGGCATGGCCGAAGAGCCCTTCTGACCCTTGGAGAAGAATTCCTCCGCCTCGTACAGCTCGGTGCGTTGCAAGTGGCGGATCTCGGTCGCCAGCCGCTCGATCGAAGAGGCGATTACGCCCAGCGCCGCGAAATAGGCGGCATGGCGATCCCGTGGGATGACCTGGGTCGAGACCGGCTCGGGCGTCAGCCCCAGTTTTTCGGACACATATTCTTCGATGCGTGGATCAATATTGGCGAATGTGCCGACCGCACCGGAAATTGCGCAGGTCGCGACTTCTTCGCGAGCCGTCATCAGGCGTCGCTTGGCGCGCTGGAACTCGGCATGGAACGTGGCGAGCTTGATCCCGAACGTGGTCGGCTCGGCGTGAATGCCATGGCTGCGTCCAATGGTCGGCGTCATCTTGTGCTCAAAAGCGCGTTTTTCGAGCGCGGCAAGGACTCGGTCCAGCCCTTCCATCATCAGATCCGTGGCGCGCACAAGCTGTACATTCAGGCAGGTATCGAGCACGTCTGAACTGGTCATTCCCTTGTGCAGGAAGCGGGCGGGCTCCCCAACATGTTCGGCAACATTGGTCAGAAAGGCGATGACATCATGCTTTACCTCGGCCTCGATCTCATCGATGCGGGCGACTTCAAATGCGCCTTTTTCGCGGACGACGGCGCTGGTGCCGGCAGGGATCTGTCCGAGGTCTTCCATCGCTTCGGCGGCCAGCGTCTCGATCTCCAGCCAGATGCCATATTTGCTGGTCGGGTCCCAGATGGCGGTCATCGCAGGGCGGGCATAGCGTGGGATCATGTCAGGGGTCCAAACGGCAAGAATCAATCAGATGCGGCGGGCTATAACTGCACTGGTCGCGAGTCGCAATCGGGCTGGTGTGACGGGTCAGGTTCGTTCGAGCACGCGCGGCAGTTTGAAGACGACGCTTTCCGTGGCGGTGGTGACTTCCTCAACCTGAATCTCGAACCGGGCGCGGCAGGCGGCAATGACGCCCTGGACCAGATCCTCTGGCGCGCTGGCCCCGGCCGTGAGACCAAGCGTTTCGACATCGTCAAACCAGGTCCAGTCAATATTTTCGGCGCTGGCAATGAGCCGGGCATCCTGTGATCCGGCGCGCAGGGCAACATCGACCAGACGTTTCGAGTTGGACGAGGTTTCCGCACCAATGACCAGAAATAGCTCGGCCCGGCGAGCCATTTCCTTGACCGCTTCCTGGCGGTTGGTTGTGGCGTAGCAAATGTCTTCCTTGTGCGGCACGGATATGCTCGGGAAACGCTGCTGCAGGGCAGCCACGATTTCCGCTGTGTCATCGACGCTGAGCGTGGTTTGGGTCACGAAAGACAGGTTGTCCGGATCTTGCGGTTGATAGGTGGCCACATCCTCAACCGTTTCAATCAGGGTGACGCCACCCTCAGGCAATTGCCCCATGGTGCCGATCACTTCAGGATGGCCGGCATGGCCGATCAGGATGATCTCGCGTCCGGCCTTGTGATGACGCTGCGCTTCGACATGGACTTTCGAGACGAGCGGACAAGTGGCATCGACATAGACCATCTCTCGCGCCGCTGCCGCGGCGGGTACCGATTTTGGCACGCCATGCGCGGAAAACACGACCGGTCGATCATCCG